>ERZ839489.839-NODE-839-length-25326-cov-23.068102_pt1 | contig 25326 bp, 20 predicted proteins | sample MGYA00519938_ERZ839489 | MGnify/ENA primary metagenome ERZ839489 (study PRJEB31850, sample SAMEA3708846) | human gut metagenome | biome: human gut; feature: human-associated habitat; material: faeces | place: China | collected 2014 ...
GTGTACAGATCACTCATTTACTCCATCCTCCTCAAGATATTCGATCAGTTTTGCTGCATTGTCCGTGTTCTTCGCGTTGACTACGACGGTCAGATAGCACGGCTCATAGTACGTAAGGCCCATATCCTGGTATTTCTTCAGCTTGGAAATATCGAGGCAGGTATCTCCCGCCTGGATGCCGTATTTTTCGCATGTCGCCTCGTCAAACAGCGTGGACAGATCCAGGAAATAGTCGTCCCTGCTATAGTTGTCGTACACGGCCTGCGAACAGATCAGCACATCCATGCTCTGCGCGGCGATTACGGCTGTAAATTTCATCAGCGTGTTGTAATCTGCGCCAGAGAGGTCTTCACCGAAACTGTAGCTCGTATCGATGCTTACCTTTTCGTACTTGTCTCCTGTTCCGAGTGCTTCTTTTATGTCCTCCTCGATCGGACTTACATCCTGCAGTCCTGCGTAATCCACTACAGCAATGCTCACGAGATCGTAATACTTCGCGTTTTCATGGATATTCACAATCGTGCCGATGATGAAGATGACAGCGATGATGCCGAAAATAACAGCCTTATAATATTCCCAGATGTAGGCCATTTTTTCTTTGAAATTCATTTTCGACAGCTTTTCTTTTTCAAGCTGCATCTTCTCCTTCCTTGTCATGTCGGATTCATAACGACTTGCCATGTGTATTTCTTCTCCTTTGTTGTATTTCCCCCAACATCCTAACGTCCAGTATAGCATAAAAGGCCGGAAGCGTCCATATACGCCGCCCAGCAAAAGAATGAAAACTTTCTGAACTTTTTACACTTTTGAGCCATGCAAAGAAAAAAGAACCGGCCGGCAAAGACAGGACTTCGGAAGAAGCATCTCCCGCTACGGTCTTTGCCAGCCGGTTCTTTTTATTCTATTTCACCAGACTTTTTACGTCCCTGGAATTACATCATTCCCATTCCGCCGTCTGCGCCTGCCGGCATAGCCGGAGCCGGCTCTTTGATGGTGGAAACTACGGACTCGGTGGTCAGCAGGGTTGCGGAAACGCTGGTAGCGTTCTGCAGTGCGCTTCTGGTAACCTTAACCGGATCAAGGATACCAGCCTGGATCATGTCTACATACTCTTCGTTGTATGCATCAAATCCAACACCTACTTTGGACTCTTTTACTTTGTTGATAACAACAGCGCCTTCCAGACCTGCGTTTGTTACGATGTGGAACAGAGGAGCCTCAAGTGCTTTCTGTACGATTCTTGCACCGATCTTCTCGTCGCCGTCCAAGCTGTCAATCAGCTCTGCAAGCTGTGTTGTTACATGGATGTATGCAGAACCGCCGCCTGCGATGATACCCTCTTCTACGGCTGCTCTCGTTGCATTTAAAGCATCCTCCATACGGAGTTTTTCTTCTTTCATCTCGGTCTCGGTTGCTGCACCTACACGGATAACAGCTACGCCGCCTGCCATTTTTGCCAGTCTCTCCTGCAGTTTCTCTTTATCGAACTCAGAAGTGGTCTCCTCGATCTGGGATCTGATCTGGCCGATTCTTGCTGCGATGGCATCTTTTGCGCCGGCACCGTCAACGATAACGGTGTTCTCTTTCTGAACTTTAACAGATTTTGCACGTCCGAGCATTTCCAGAGTAGCGTCTTTTAATTCCAGACCAACTTCCTCGGAGATCACCTGGCCGCCGGTCAGGATTGCGATATCCTCGAGCATTGCTTTTCTTCTGTCGCCGTATCCCGGTGCTTTGACAGCTACTACGTTGAAGGTTCCGCGCAGTTTGTTGATCACGAGTGTCTGGAGAGCCTCGCCCTCTACATCCTCAGCGATGATCAGCAGTCTTGCGCCGCTCTGTACGATCTGCTCCAGCAGCGGAAGAACTTCCTGAATGTTGGACAGTTTCTTATCGGTAATCAGGATATATGGATTGTCGAGAACGGCTTCCATTTTCTCCATATCGGTGCACATGTAAGCGGAGATATATCCACGGTCGAACTGCATACCTTCTACCAGCTCCAGCTCGTTCTGCATGGTCTTAGACTCCTCGATGGTGATAACGCCGTCTTTGGAAACTTTTTCCATAGCGTCAGCTACCATCTGGCCTACTTCTTCGCTTCCGGAAGAAACAGCTGCAACTTTTGCAATCTGCTCTTTGCCTGCTACCGGCTGGCTCATCTCTGCAAGGATCTGAACAGCTTTATCGGTTGCTTTCTTCATTCCCTTACGAAGAACGATCGGGTTCGCACCTGCTGCCAGGTTTTTCATTCCTTCGTTTACCATAGCCTGTGCCAGAACGGTTGCGGTTGTGGTACCATCACCTGCTACGTCGTTGGTCTTTGCAGCAACTTCTTTGATGAGCTGTGCGCCCATGTTTTCAAAGCCGTCTGCCAGCTCGATCTCTTTTGCAATCGTAACACCATCGTTTGTGATGAGCGGAGCGCCGTACTGTTTGTCCAGAACAACGTTTCTTCCTTTCGGTCCAAGGGTTACACGTACGGTATCTGCAAGCTGGTTTACACCATTCTGAAGAGCGTTTCTTGCCTCTGCTCCATATTTAATCTCTTTTGCCATGATTGTCATGCCTCCTGATTTTTACTTGATTATTCTTTATTTTACAACTGCCAGAATGTCATCCTGTTTTACGATGATGTACTCTTCGTCTTCCAGTTTGACGTTGGTTCCTGCATATTTGGAATAGATTACCTGATCTCCGACTGCAACTTCCATTTTTACTTCTTTGCCGTCTTCTACTTTTCCAGGTCCTACTGCGATAACCTCAGCCTGCTGCGGTTTCTCCTGTGCCTGTCCCGGAAGTACGATACCGGATTTTGTGGTTTCCTCTGCTTTTAACTCTTTTAATACAACTCTGTCACCTAAAGGTACTAACTTCATTTATGTTTCCTCCTTCAAGATTTCATTCAGTTTTATTTATTAGCACTCAGTTCATTCGAGTGCTACTTGATGGTTCTTACTATAGTGTTTTCCACCTCATTTCGCAAATGCATGAATTTTGTAATTCTCTTTTTTTCTCTCGTGATAACTCTTAATTTCTCTTATTTTCTCGTTTTTTCTTATTTTGGCAACTTTTTCATATTTTATACTCTCTTTAGAATCTAATTATAGTTTATTCCTAAAAACGGGAATGATACCATTTTTTTCCGCTCCCCGAATGCTTTTTTGCACAAAAAGAAACGGCGCCATTCTTAAACGGCTCCGATTCTTTTCTACATTCCACTTTTTTATTTTTTCGCCTCGTCCGGATGGGCATCGCCCTTTCCTTTCAGGTTCTTTCTTGCTTTGATCTCGTCGAGTTCATCAAAGATATAATCATTTAATACCTTGATATACGTTCCCTTCATACCGCTGGAACGGGACTCGATGACGCCTGCGCTCTCGAATTTGCGGAGGGCATTTACGATGACGGATCTTGTGATGCCGACGCGGTCTGCAATTTTGCTTGCAACCAGAATGCCCTCATCCCCGTTCAGTTCATCAAAGATATGGATGATGGCTTCCAGTTCGGAGAAGGACAACGTGTTGAATGCGGATTTAACCACCTGAACCTTGCGGTTTTCCTCCACATTTTCCTCGTTGACGGAACGCATCATTTCCAGTCCGACAACGGTTGTGCCGTACTCACTGACGATGATATCGTCGATATCGTACTGCGGGGTGCAGCGGTACATAAATACGGTACCAAGGCGTTCTCCGGCGATCTCGATCGGGCAGATAATTGCGGTGTAGCGCTCTACACCAGGCCGCTCAAAGCCGAGGGTCTGTAAATTGACGTTCTCTTTTGTGGAGAGTACTCCGAGGAGACGCTCGTTTAATGCGGCATCGACATAACCGCCCACCTTATCCTCGATCAGCTCCGTAATTTCTTCCACGCCCGGGCAAAGGCTGATGCCCAGCACTTTTCCTTTTTTACTGATCACCAGGATATTGGAACTTAACGTTTCCATCAGGACTTCACAGATATCGTTGAACACGACCTTCGTGGAGTGATTGTTATGAAGCAGTTTGTTGATTTTTCTGGTTTTATCCAGCAGTTGTACGCTCATGTTCTTCTCCTTTCTTTATTTTCTGCATTTTTTTGGCGTATCCGCCGAAAAAAATGCACACTGATGCCTTTTTCAGACAACCCTTAAAACTAAGCTCATTCTATCATGTAGTTTTCCGGAAATCAATATATTTTTCAGAAAACTATAAATTTTATAAAAATTCATGCTAAATTTTTTCGGATCTTCCTGTTTTTCCGCCTCGATAAGCAAAAAAAACGGCCTGCACCAGTTTTTCACCAGTACAGACCGCTTTGTCATTCTCAGTCTTCGTCTTTCTTTTCGCGTGCTTCTACATAGCCGCACTGCTCGTCCGCGCAGACCAGCTTATTGCCTTTTTCCAGCATATAGCCGCCGCACTGCGGGCATTTCTTGGCAGACGGTTTCTGCCAGGACATGAAATCGCATTCCGGATTGTTTTCGCATCCATAATATTTCCGTCCTTTTTTCGTCTTGCGCAGGATCACTTCTTTTCCGCACTTCGGACACGGAACACCGATCTTTTCCAGATACGGCTTCGTGTTCTTGCAGTCCGGGAATCCCGGGCAGGCGAGGAATTTTCCGTGCGGGCCGTATTTGACCACCATGTTGCGGCCGCAGTTCTCGCAGATGACATCTGTCACCTCATCCTCTACCTTAACTTCTTCGAGGTTCTTTTCTGCCTCTGTGACCGCCTCATAGAGATCCGGCCAGAAGTTCTCGACTACTGTCTTCCACGGAACACTGCCATCTCCAACCCTGTCGAGCAGAGCTTCCATCGTTGCCGTAAAGTTGACATCCACGATGCTCGGGAATGCCTCTTTCATCATGTTGTTGACCACCTCGCCGAGCTCTGTCATGTAAAGGTTCTTGTTCTCCTTTGCCACGTAACGGCGGTTGATGATCGTTGTGATGGTCGGCGCATACGTACTTGGACGGCCGATGCCGAGTTCCTCAAGCATTTTGACAAGGGATGCCTCGGTGTAGTGTGCCGGCGGCTGTGTGAAGTGCTGCTGCGGATCCATCTTTTCCAGTGCCAGCTCCGTTCCTGCCTCCAGGCTCCGGACAGCGGCGTTTTTCTCTTTCTTTTCCTCATCCGGATCGGTGTAAACGGACATGAAACCATCAAATGCCAGACGGGAGGAAGCTGCTGTAAAGAGATACTCTCCTGCATTGATCCGTGCGGAAATTGTCTCATAGACGGCCGGCTGCATGCGGCTTGCCACAAAGCGTTTCCAGATCAGCTGATACAGGCGGAACAGATCTCTTGGCAGGGATTCTTTTACCATTACCGGTGTATTCGTCACATCGGTCGGACGGATGGCCTCGTGCGCATCCTGTGCCTTGCTGTTTTTATTCTCCGTCGTGTCCCCGCTTGCGGTATATTTTGTGCCGTACTGCTCCTGGATAAAGGAACGTGCTGCCGCATCGGCCTCCTCGCTGATTCGTGTAGAATCGGTACGCAGATAGGAAATCAGAGCGATCGTTCCCTTTCCCTTTACTTCCACGCCCTCGTAGAGCTGCTGCGCCAGACGCATCGTCTTCTGCGTGGAGAAGTTCAGCACCTTCGATGCTTCCTGCTGCAGGGTACTCGTGGTGAACGGAAGCGGCGCTTTCTTGGAACGCTCTCCTTTTTTCACTTCGGATACGGTAAAGGTCTCATTTTCCAGTCCCTTTAAGATTTCATCGAGCTGCTCTTTCGTCTCGATCGCCATCTTTTCACTGCCTTTTCCGTGGAATTTTGCGACGAGCGGTTTCTTCTCGCCCGGAATTTTCAGATCTGCTTCCAGTGTCCAGTATTCTTTCGGAATGAACGCATTGATCTCATCCTCGCGGTCGCCGATGATGCGCAGTGCAACGGACTGCACACGGCCGGCGGAAAGTCCGCGTTTGATTTTCTTCCATAACAATGGGCTGATTTCATAACCTACCATACGGTCGAGGCAGCGGCGCGCCTGCTGCTCGTCCACCAGGTTCATATCGATGTCGCGTGCCTGTTTGATCGACGCTTTGACTGCTGATTTTGTGATCTCGTTGAAGGTGATGCGGCGCATCTTGTTCTCATCGAGATTCAGCGCAATCGACAGATGCCAGGAAATTGCCTCTCCCTCGCGGTCAGGGTCAGTTGCGAGATAAACTTTATCTGCTTTTTTTGCGGCTTTTCGAAGAGATGCCAGAAGCTCTCCTTTTCCGCGGATGGTGATATATTTTGGTTCAAAGTCATGTTCTACATCAATTCCAAGCCGGCTTTTCGGCAGATCGCGCACATGGCCCATAGATGCTGCAACTTCGTAATTTGCCCCGAGATACTTTTTCACCGTCTTGACTTTTGCCGGTGATTCCACTATTACAAGATATTTTGCCACCTCTGATGCCTCCTGAATACATATTTTTATAACTGTCCAGATCTATATTGCGTTTTTCATATCGCATAGTTCTGCATCATTACAAATTCCAGAATAATTCCTAAATTAGTCGTAACTTCCACTGACTATACACCAAAAAGTTTTTTCTTGCAAGTGTTTTCCATTTTTAAAATGTACCATTTTTCGATGTTTCCCGACAAAATAACAGGATTTTTTCTATTTTTTAACGATTTTTCCTGATTTTTTTCTTTTCTTTTTCCTTTTTCAGACATGCACGCGGCGCAGAAGAGCCCCCTTTTTTCTTTTTCTTCTATTATAATTGTGCACCGGGCGGAATATCACAAAACCTTTCTTTTCCTCGTCCCTTTTACAATAACGCCATGTACACGCCCGGCGGATTTTCCGCAATAACGCCGTCAATTTCGAGTGCCAGCAGAATGCCGGTCAGCTCCTGCAGCGGGATTCCGGTGCTGCCGGCAAGCTGTGCAAGATTCTGCGGTTCTCCCGCGAGTGTTTTCAGAACCATTTCCGCCTCTTTTCCATAGCGCGGACGCGGTGCGGCTCTTTTTGTCCCGGCCTTTTTCACGCCCAGCTCCTCGAGAATCGTTTCGGGTGAAATCGCAATTTCCGCTCCCTGCGCGATCAGGCGGTTGCAGCCGCGGCTTGTCGCATCCGTTGTCCGTCCGGGCAGGGCAAATACCGTTTTTCCCTGCTCCAGCGCGTAGTCCGCCGTAATGAGCGAGCCGCTCTTCTCTTTTGCCTCAATTACCAGAACGACATCTGCCAGCGCACTGATCACGCGGTTGCGGATCGGGAAATGCCACGGAAGCGGCTCTGCGCCCGGCGGAAATTCGCTTAAGACACCGCCTCCGTTTTCCAGCATCCGCCGCATCAGCGGGTAATTCTGTTTCGGATAGCAGATATCCACGCCGCAGCCAAGCACGGCAAACGTCTTTCCCTTTCCACGCAGTGCCCCCTCGTGCGCCGCCGCGTCGATTCCGCACGCCAGTCCGCTGATCACCGCCACGCCGTTTGCCGCCAGCACCTGCGCGAAAAAGGCCGCCTGGCTCTTTCCGTACGCCGTACATATCCGCGCGCCCACAATCGCCGCTGTTTTCTGCTCATCCGCCGGCAGCGCGCCCCGCACGAAAAGGCGGGACGGCATGTCCGCGAACGGCATAAGCCGCTCCGGATAGCCCTCCTGCCCGCGGCCGACTGTAAAGATTTCCATCGCCATACGTCAGATCCTCCATATACTTTTGTCGGCGCTCCGAAAGCAGATCGCCTCGCTGATATGCGGCACGCCGATTTTGACCGCCCCGTCCAGATCCGCAATTGTCCGCGCGGTGCGGATAATCCCGTGGTAGGAACGCGCGCTGAGGCGCAGGCGGCGGAAGGCATCCTCTAAAAGCTCTTCCGCTGCCTTTTCCAGAATACAGTATTTCTCGATCTGGCCTGCTTTCAGTTCGCTATTGAAATGAATCGACTCCTGCCGGTAGCGCGCCGCCTGAATTTCCGCCGCTGCCGTCGCTTTTTCCCGCATCTTGGCCGAGGATTCGCACCGCCCCTCGCCGTGCAGATCCTCGTAGGAAAGTGCTTCCACCTGCACGCAGAGATCCATGCGGTCGAGGAACGGCTGGCTGACTCTCGAGAGATACCGGCTGATGTCGCCGGGTGCGCAGGTACAGCGCGATAAGTCGGGGTAAAAGCCGCAGGGGCAGGGGTTCATTGCCGCCACCATCAGAAATGACGCCGGGAACACATAGTTTCCGCTGACACGGGAAATCACAATCCGGTGCTCCTCGAGCGGCTGGCGCAGGATCTCAATGGTTGTGCGCGTCATCTCCGGGAGTTCATCAAGGAAGAGAACGCCGCGGTGTGCCAGCGTAATTTCGCCCGGGGACGGCTGTTTTCCGCCGCCTGCAAGAGCCTGCGGCGATATCGTGTGATGCGGAGCACGGAAGGGCCGCTCCCGGCGGACACCCTCTCCTTTGGCAAGCATTCCGGCGATGCTGTAGATCCGCGTTACTTCCATCTGCTCCTCCTCAGACATCGGAGGCATGATCGTCGGAATCCGCCTTGCGATCATGGATTTTCCGCTGCCCGGCGGCCCCAGCATCAGCAGATTGTGAAATCCGGCCGCAGCGATGAGCGCCGCCCGCCGCGCCGCCGTCTGGCCCTGCACTTCGGAAAAGTCCGGCTCTTTTCCGTCCTCCTTCTTTTGATTTTCTATAGACGGAAGCGACGGCATTTTCCCTTCACAGCAGTAGTTCAAAAGCTCCTGTAAATTCTGGATTCCAACGACGTGAAGCCCGCCGACCAGACCCCCTTCCGCGGCATTTCCGGCCGGAACAAGAAGCGTTGTGCATCCAAGCTCCCGCGCCTTCGCCGCTGCCGGAAATACACCGCTGATCTCCTGCACATGGCCGTCAAGGCCGAGTTCGCCGAGCACCATCGTTTTCCGGAGTGACCCGGGCGGAATCCGGCCGAGCGTCATCAGAACGCCCGCTGCAATCGGAAGATCGAAACGCGATCCTTCTTTTCGGACGTCCGCCGGGGATAAATTAATCGTAATTCGTTTCGGCGGCAGGGAAATTCCCATGTTTTTGAGGGCTGTCCGCACGCGGTCCTGCGCCTCCTTTACCTGGGCACTCACGTAGCCGACCATCGTAAACTGCGGCATGCCGTCACTGACATCCGCCTCCACCTGCACCGGAATCATCTCCATGCCCGAGACGGTGGCTGATAATACACTGCAATACAAAGAAAACCTCCTTTTCTTTCAGTAGCAGGTCGTATAGTTCCTATTTATTTTTCATTTTGGGAAAATGTCCGGCAAGAACACCGGGAAGATATTATCTTTGATTTTTGTTCGAAAAAGTAAGGATAAGGAAACCTTTTCTGCACCTGATTTCCTTACCCTTTATTATAGAAGCAGTCCGTTTGAAATGTCAAGCATTTACGAAGCGGCAAACCGTAACCGCAACTTTTCAATTGCATTCTTCTCGATCCGCGACACGTACGAACGGCTGATGCCGAGCCGGGCAGCGACCTGTTTCTGTGTGTATTCTGCTTTTCCGCCAAGGCCGTACCGGAGAAGAAGCACCTGTTTTTCCTGCTCTTTTAATTCCGAATCCAGATAACAGTACAGCCGCACCGCGTCCTCTTTCCGGTTGTACTGTTCCGCGATATCCTCCCCGCCGCCCTCCACGATGTCGAGCAGATGGATCTCATTTCCCTCCTTGTCGGTTCCGATCGGCTCGTAGAGGGAAATCTCCCGTGCCGTTTTCTTTTTGCTCCGAAGATACATCAGCAGCTCATTATCAATACAGCGGGCGGCGTATGCGGCCAGCCGGTTTCCTTTTTTCGAATCATATGTCATCACCGCCTTGATGAGGCCGATCGTTCCAATGGAAATCAGATCGTCGAGATCATCGGGCAGGCCCTGATACTTTTTCACAACGTGCGCGACCAGGCGCAGATTCCGCTCGACCAGAATGTCTCTGGCTTTTGTATCGCCCCTCTGATACGCATCCAGACAGCTTTTTTCTTCCTGTGCAGACAGTGGTTTTAAAAAGGGTTCCAAGAAAAGCGGCACCTCAAAGGGGATTTTTCTTTATTTTATGTTTGAATTGCAGGAAACGTGCCTGTCTGCTATACTGATAAGATCAGCCGGGTTTTCCGGCACTCGACATTATATTTTTAAGAGGAGGTTTCCTTTTATGACAGACCAGAAAAACGGACAGGAATATCTTTCTTTTGTGCTGGAAAAGCTGCAGGCGCGTCTTGCCGAGATCAGCCAGTCTCTGCTGGACGGACAGAAAGAGATTGAAAATATGCACGATTATTACTGGCAGAACTATACCGAGATGGACCAGTACGGATATGAGGATTACGACAATCAGCAGGCGCTGCTGCATCAGGTGAATGCGAATCAGGAGCAGCTTCTTCTGCGGAGCCGCTTCCGGAAAATGCTGGATTCTCCGTTCTTCGGGCGTGTGGATTTCTGCTATGACGGGGATGATGAGCCGGAAATTTTCTATATCGGCATCGGCAATTTTGCGGAGCGGCCGGGCGAGCTGCCGCTGATTTACGACTGGAGAAGCCCGGTCAGCGGTCTTTTCTACGATTTTGACCGCGGGCCGGCTTCCTATCTGGCGCCGGGCGGCGAGATGACAGGGGAAATCTGTTCCAAGTGGCAGTATAAGATCCGGGATGGAAAGATGATTTACGGATTTGAGAGTGATGTGAAAATTGATGATGATATTTTAAAGGCGGAGCTTGGCAGCAACGGCGAGGTACAGCTGAAGAATATTATCCGCACAATTCAGAAGGAACAGAATGCGATCATCCGCAATACGAAGGACCGGATTCTGGTAATTCAGGGAGCGGCGGGAAGCGGCAAGACATCGGTGGCGCTGCATCGGATTGCCTACCTTTTGTATCATGACAGACAGAATCTGAAGTCTTCGAATATTCTGATTTTATCGCCGAACGGGGTATTTTCGGATTATATTTCACATATTCTGCCGGAGCTCGGTGAGGAGAATATTCAGGAAATGAGTTTTGATCTCTTTGCTTACCGCAAATTACAGGACACGGCGGCGGACTGTGAGGACCGCTGTGATCAGATTGAGCGGGAGATGCGGGATCCAAAAGCCGCAGAACGGTTTGCTTTAAAACAGTCGCAGGCGTTTGTGGACCAGATGGAGGGATTTGCGCTGGAGCTTGAGGACGAGCTGATGAATTTCTCAGACGTTTCGTATAAGTCGTTTGTGAAGTCAGAATCGGAGATTATTACGCTGTTTTATGACAAGTTTGCGGATATTCCGCTGCTCTCGCGGATGGATGCGGTGGCGGAGACGTTTATTGACGAGATCGAGACGCTGCTGAACCGGGATCTGCCGGAGGAGGAGCGGATTCCGCTCATCGAAAAATTCCAGAAGATGTATGAGACGATGGATTTTTATGTTCTCTACAATCGTTTTCTGAAGGAAGAGGGATATCAGACGCTGCCGCGGCGGCCGTTGGAGAAGCGGAAACTGCGGTATGAGGATGTGTATCCGGTTCTGTATCTGAAGTACCGCCTGTCGCGGCAGGCGGAGCGGTCGAATATTAAGCATCTGGTGATTGATGAAATGCAGGATTATTCGCGGCTCCAGTATCTGATTATCCGGCGGATGTTTTCCTGTAAGATGACGATTCTCGGCGACCGGGCGCAGACGATGGCGGATCAGCAGCAGGATGTACTGCAGTTTTTACCGGGGATTTTCGGGAAGGATCTGCGGCGGATTGAGATGCGGAAGAGTTATCGGAATACGGTGGAAATTGCGTCGTATGCGGCAAATCTCATTGGCGTGACGGATCTGGAGCTGTTTGAACGGCACGGAATGCCGGTGTTGGAACGGGATGTCACGGATCTTGAGGCGGCTCTGCGGGAGGCAGTGGATACGCTGTTTCCAGATGAGAAAACGTATGAGACGGCGGCGGTGATTGTACCGGATGAGAAGACGGCGGAACGGGCTTATTTGATTTTGCGGGAGATTCTGGCAGAAAAAGATTTTGACTGTGAAAAGCGGCTTTCTTGGCTGAACCGTGACAGCTCCAGTTTTAAGAAAGGACTGACGGTTACCACATTTTATCTGGCGAAAGGGCTGGAGTTTGATCAGGTGTTCTCTATTTTCCCGAAGGACGAGAAACGGGAGATAATGATGCAGGCGCAGTATATTGCAGCGACCAGGGCATTGCATGAGCTGAGAGTGTATCATATTTAAAAACAGGGAGATCCTCCGAAAAAATTCGATTGGATCTCCCTGTCATTTTTATTTTCGATCAGATATGATAGAATCCTGCGGACTGTGCCGGGATGGTGATGGTTCCGTCTTTGGATTCTGCTTTTCCTCCGATCGTGTAGAGGGCATCCTTCAGCTCTGCACTGTATGGGAAGGACTGCTCTTTGTCGGATGGGTTGATGATAACGAGGACTTTTTCACCCTCAGCCTCACGGACGTATGCCAGCGGATACTGGTTTTTCTCTGCATAAACGAACTCGATGGTTCCGCGGCTTAAGAGTGCTTTGCTGCTCTGGCGGATCTCGATGAGTTTTTTAACTTCGTGGTACAGGGAATCCGGATCGGCCATCTGTGCTTTGGCGGTCGGACGGTCTTTGCCCGGGTCCATGGTGATGTAGAGGTCACTGGCCGGTGCGCTGGAGAATCCTGCGTTGGTGCTGTCATCCCACTGCATCGGAGAACGGGAACCGGTGCGGTTGTATCCGCCCTCAACGGATTTCAGGCCTTCGACGTAGCGCATACCGATTTCATCACCGTAGTAGATGAACGGCGCACCTGGCATGGAAAGAAGGAAAGCGAAAGCAATTTTCAGCTCATCCCCCTGCAGACGGCGTGCCAGGCGGTCCATATCATGGTTTCCGGACGGGATGCAGATCAGGCCTTTCTGTGCGGTCTTATTGTAGTTGGTTTTGTAGGTCTCTACAAACTCAGAGATATCTCCTTTTCCGCGTTTGGAGAAGAATGGCTCATCGCAGCGGAACAGATCGTTGTAATGGGACGGTCCAAAGTGAAGCAGGAAGTCCATGTGGAAGCCGCCCTGTAAGGATTTGTCCGGCTCGCCCCACTCGGATACCATGGCTGCATCCGGGAACTCGGCGTCGAGGAATTTCCGTACCTGCTGCCACAGGCGGATGGTTCCTTTGCCTTCCTGATCGTTCTTTACCAGGGAGCCCGCCATATCGACACGGAAGCCGTCGCAGCCCATGTTCAGCCAGAATCTCATGACATCTTCCATCGCTGCCAGCGTTGCCTGCGGTCCCTCATCATCAAAGGACTGCTGCCACGGTTTTTCCGGATCCGGCTGATAAAAGCCGTAGTTCAGGGCCGGCTGGTTGGAGAAGAAGTTGATGGCGCAGGCGCCGTCACGCTCGGAAATGCCGCGCAGGCTTCCCATTCCTTCCGGTGCTTCCCATACGTTATTGGTCCATACGTAGCGGTCTGTAAATTCATTGCGGTCTGCTTTCATGGATTCTTTGAACCATGGATGCTCAACAGATGTATGGCCCGGAACCAGGTCGAGCAGAACGTGCATGTCACGTTTGTGTGCCTCTTCGAAAACTCTCTTCAGATCCTCATTCGTTCCGTAGCGCGGTGCAACGCGGCAGTAATCTGCGACATCGTATCCTGCATCACCGAATGGGGACAGGAAGCACGGGTTGATCCAGATGGCGTTGCAGCCCAGTTCCTTGATGTAGTCTAATTTTTCAATGATACCCTGGAAATCTCCGATTCCGTCGGCGTTGGTGTCGTTGAAGGACTGCGGGTAAATCTCATAAAATACTGCGTTATCTAACCATTTTGACATTTTTTCTTTTCCTCTTTCACTCTTATTTCTGCTGTATTTTCGTCGTTGCAGCAAGTGTTTCTATATGATATATTACTACTGTATCCGCTGAAATACCAGTAATTTCCTATTTCATTCTAATACTATTCTATGATTTTAGTTACAGTTCACTGGTACCCAGCGAACTGTAACCTTCGCACCCCTCATTTAAAGTTTTGCTTCGCAAAAGGAGGGCTGCTCACACCTGAATCACTTTCTTACGCAGCGAAACAGCAAGTGTTTCACTGCTGAGTGAACATTAACTGATTTTATCCATGCCACGCTCTGCCATTTCCGGCATTTTACGGACATGCTTTTTGGAGGAGGATTTTATGATGCTTTCTGCTGCGAAAGAAAAACGCCAGCACGGCTCCATGCAGGTTCCCTACAGTTATTATGACTGCCGGATGCCCGACTATTTTCCCGGCGTACCGCTACACTGGCACGGGGAGATGGAGCTGAATTATATCAAACGCGGAACGGGGTATTTTCAGTATGAGGACCGTCTGCTTACGGCGCATGCCGGTGATATTTTTCTGATTCAGCCGAACCTCGTACATGCCATTCTGCCCGCCGAGCAGGAGTCGATGTTTTATGATACGATTGTTTTCCACCAGAATATGCTGATCGGCGGGTATGACGACCGCAGCTACATGGAAATTCTGCAGCCGTTTTTCTCCGCCCGGCGCCGCATCCAGGCACCGATTTCACCCGAACATTCCGGTTATGCTGCACTTTCTGCATCCGTCCATCAGATTTTCCGCTGCATCCGTGAAAACTCTGCTGTCTCCGATCTTCTGCTGAAAAGTGAGCTGCTCCGCTTCTTCTATCTGCTCGCCGCATCGCCGGAACTCTGCACCGATCGTCCCGCCATGCCTGCGGCTGCTGAAAACCTGCGGCCTGTGCTCGCCTATATCCAGGAGCACTTCGCCGACCCGATTACCATAGAGGAACTTGCCAGGCTGTCGCATTTGAGCAAAAGCTATTTTATGAGCTGTTTTAAGCAGACCTTCGGACTCGGGGCCGTTGAATATCTGACACAGCTTCGGATCAAAGCCGCCTGCGAGGCGCTGCGCAGTACGACGCGGAGTGTGTCCGAAATCGCGTACGACAATGGTTTCCGCAACCTTTCCAACTTCAACCGGCAGTTCCGAAACAAAGTGGGATGTACGCCGCAGATGTATCGGAAGGAATTTCAAAATCCGTAAATTCAAAAAGGGATGCATCAAAATATGCATCCCGAAAATCTATCTCTGATCCTATTTTTATTCCGTAATCTCCGGTACCGACGGAACATCTTTATCTTCTTCCCGCCAGCTCCCAGAATGCGACAGCGCTCGCCGCAGCGACGTTCAGTGAATCCACACCGTGTGTCATCGGAATCAGCACGGTTGCATCTGTTTCAGCGATCGTATCACTTGCCAGTCCGTCACCCTCGGTTCCGAGCAGAATGGCGAGCTTTTCATGCGTTTTTAACGACGGATCATCCATCGGCACGGAGTCTTCTTTTAATGCCATCGCAACGGTATAAAATCCAAGTTCCTGCAGTGCAGCAATTCCCTGCTCCGGCCAGTAACTGCCGCCTGGCAGCACGGTCCACGGGACCTGGAAGACATTTCCCATGCTCACGCGGATGGCACGGCGGTACAGCGGGTTGCTGCAGCCTGATGTGAGGAGCACGGCATCGATGCCAAGTGCGGCGGCAGAACGGAAAATCGCACCGACATTCGTCGGGTTCACGACATTTTCCAGGATCGCCACGCGGCGGGCATTCCGGCAGATTTCCTCCATAGCCGGAAGCGTGCGGCGGTGCATCGCGCAGAGCATGCCGCGCGTGAGGGCAAAGCCTGTGAGCTGTTCCAGCACCTTCGTCTCTGCTGTATAGACCGGCGCGTCCGGGCAGTGCGCAAAGAGTGCTTCGTTTGCGGCAAGTTCTGCGCTTCCGACAAGGAACGAAACCGGTTCATATCCGGCATCCAGCGCACGCTCGATGACACGCGGACTCTCCGCAAGAAAAAGGCCTGGCTGCGGTTCATAATAGTGCAATAACTGCGGTTCTGAAAGACGCGCATACACGTCGAGCTCTGGCGCCGCAAAGTTTTCGATTTTTCTGATCTCTGACATAATATTGATTTCCTTTTGCGTTTTCTCTTTGTTTTCACTATGTTCTATTGTAGCAATCCCGCTCCCGTTTCGCAATCCATTCTTTTTCCCGCCGGTGCCGTTCCCCGCACCATTCGCCAAACCGTGCTTCCAGCACGCATCGAATTTTCTTGTTTATCTGTCTTTTTAAAAAATTTCTCAATTTCCTCTTGCCAAACGCCGCCGGAGACGTTATAATAATCGACGGTTCAAAATTAAAAACTGCAGAAAAGATTGGTATCAGATTGGAAACGGCACAAGTGCATTGCTTGGTTAACGAACAACACATGTGTCTTTTTTGCGCCCATTTTTCAAAAAACGCAAAGAAAAGGAGAACAATCGATGCCAAAAACAAAATTTCAAAACGTTGTATTTACCCTCATGATGTCCTTTCTGATGGTCTATGCCATGATCTGCTACAACATTTCCATGAACATCGGCGGAATGACAAATCAGGTCTTTCTGATGGCGTTTCACGAGATGATGATCATGTGGCCGGCCGCTTTTATCCTCGAGTTTTTCCTCGTGGATCATCTGGCTCACAAATTAGCTTTTTGCATGGTAACACCGCAGGATCGTCCGATCGTAATCACGCTGGCAATTTCCATTATGATTATTGCTATTATGTGTCCGATTATGAGTTTTATTGCAACACTGCTGTTTAAAAATGCCGGAAAAGAATTTGTCGCTGTCTGGCTCCAGACCACGTTCTTAAATTTCCCGGTTGCCTTCTTCTGGCAGCTCATGTACTGCGGACCCTTCATCCGTTTTCTGTTCTGCAAACTGTTTCCGGAGAAATAAGAAAAGATATCCACAAAGGGAACCGTTTTTCCCCTCTCTGTCCACAATTTCTGTGGACAGACGGTGCAAAATGGTTCACCTTCTGTGGATATCTTTTTGTTTTTTCCCGGATTACTCCTGTGGTACCGGATTGGATACGCTGACTACATGATCATACCAGGTTCCTTTTTTACCAATGATCGCAACATTGAAATCCTCGTCCAGTTTTTCTACCGGGATATCAAAGCCGTACACTTCATCTGTGGTTCCGTCAGAATACGTTACCTCATCTGTGGTCGGCTCGATCAGCTCTGCGCCGTCTGCCTGTGCTTCTTCTTTTGTTCCCACAAAGACATTGACAATGTTTTTGGATACCAGGCTGACGTGGATGGTCATTTTTCCGTCTTTTACCGTCAGGACACCCTTTCCTTCTTTTGCTTCATTGACATGGAACATATTGCTGTCTGTATTGAAGTCTGCCGTATACGTACCGTCTTCCAGCTCTGATGCGCTGCTTTCTCCTGCAGTCTCCGCTGCCGATGCGCTTTCTGCTGAAACATCTGATGTGGATGTACTGCTCTCTGCCTTAGATGCATCCTGTACAGAAGCGGAAGATGCGTCTGCCGCAGAAGACGCAGATACTGCAGATGCAGAAGATGACGCTGCATCCTTTCCGCCACATGCGCCGAGCATGGATACAGTCAGTGCTGCTCCAAGAAAAAGAACTGCCAATTTTTTTCTCATAATAAATTTCCTCCTTGTATCACCTTGAAGCGGATCTTTTTCATCCGCTCAACTTAAAATCCGACAGCACACTGAGTCTCTTCAGCCGTACTGCCGGATCTTATTTTACTCTATTTTACGTTCGGAATACAACCCCTAATTATTCAGCATCGTCCTGAACGCCGTTGCCGTCCATAGCTGCCTTGGTGTGCTGTACATACAGCTGCTCAACAGCATCGATTCTTCCAAGACCTTCGATCTGAGTGTCGATCTCATCGAATGCACCGGATGCCTCAAACTGGCTCTTCCAGGAATCCTCATCCTCGCCTGCCATATCGTTGTTTGCGTGGTCACCTGCAACAACCATCAGCGGACGAAGAATTACTTTCTTGTATCCGGCTGCTTTTACTGCCTCGATCACGTTCTCGCAAGCGGTCTCTTCCGGCTCGCCCTCAACGGTTCCGATGAATACGTTTTTGTATCCAAGAGTATCCATCTGTGTCTGCATCTGGCTGTAGGTTACTTTTGCAGTGTGGGAAGTGCCATGTCCCATAAATACGAAAGCAGTGCCGTCCTCTGCTGCTGCATCCAGACTGTCATAATTTGCAGATTTTACTGCCTGTGCCGTGATTGCTTCTGCAACGGCCTGTTTGTCCTCGTTGATTACGGTAGCGTCACTTCCAACCTCGCCAAGCAGCGGCTCTGCGATGGTTACGGACTCAAATTTATCCTTGTAGCCATCTACTGCTTCTTTCAGCTCATCGTACTCTGCTCCGTGCATCAGGTGAGTCGGCTGGATAATCAGGTTCTTCACGCCATTGCTTACGGCTCTTTCCAGTGCCTGATCCACGTTGTCGATCTTCTCGTCATCGCGGGCCTGTACATGGTTGATGATGATCTGTGCGGTGAAGGCACGTCTTACGGACCAGTCCGGATATGCAGCCTGCAGAGCTTTCTCAACGCCTCCGATATCCTCAGCACGGCTGTCGTTGAAGGAAGTACCAAAGCTTACAACCAGAAGCTCATTCTCGCCGATCTCGTCTCCGTTTAACGGATCATCCTTGGATGCATCACCTGTGTCTCTTCCGAAGTAATCCGGATCTGCGTTCTCGCCTTCTACAAGTTCCTTCTGCGCGTCTGTCAGGGCATCCCATGCCTCTTTTGCTTCTTTGCACTGCTCGTCGGTGTTATCATTTCTTTCCTGTACATAAATTGCGTCAATCAAAGCTGCCACTTTATCTGCTGCCTCCTGGTCTGCATCTGCGGATACCTCTTCAGATGCAGAAGATGCGCTTACGCTGCTGCTTGCTACTGTGGTGTCTTCCTCAGATGCGGAAGATGCACTTACGCTGCTTGTTGCTGTGCTGCTTGCGCTGTTGCTGGATGTGTTGCTGCTTCCGCATGCGCCGAGCATAGATGTTACCATAGCTGCTGAAATTAAAGCGACTACAAGTTTCTTTTTCATTTTTGTTTTCCTCCCATTTGCTGGTATCTTTGCAACAACCAATATCGGGGACGTTTTACATTTCAAACTATGAGAAATACGCTCCGCGAGTTTCTCAAGTTATCGCGGCAGTCGCTAAGGTCTCGTGCAAGCACGGACTTTGGCTCGTTGCCCGCGTAAATAGAAAGAAGCCCTTTCGTTTTTCAACGAGGGGCTTCCAGTATTTTCATCACAAAGAAAACCATTTCACCCGCTGTGGGGCAAATGTCCGCTTTCCTGTTTTGTACTGCCAGTTCCTCGTGACACGAACGTAACGTTCCTGTACTGCGAAAGGCAGGTCTCCCGGCTCATTGCTTCAGGATTTGACTCCAGCGCATCGATCTCCTTCCCGGTTTCCCAGTGGATCATTCCCCTGCTTGCAAAATACGGTGACGAGTTCGTGCAGGATTCACACCTGCTTCCCTTTTCACCGGACACGTATGTCCGACACCTTACACATCGATATTTAATTGTCTTTTCTTTAACGACTGTTAGTGTAGCACATCATCTTTTCTCTGTCAAGTGCCGTAAAATCAGGAAATCCGGCCATTTTCCATTTCATATACCACATCCGCGACGTTCATCGTGGACACTCTGTGCGATACGAGCACAATGGTTTTCTCTTCTGCCGATTCTTTCAGGGATTTCAGAATAATTCCTTCATTTAAGGAATCAAGATTCGATGTCGGCTCGTCCAGCAGGATCATGGATGCGTCATGCAGGAATGCCCGCGCGATACCGATCCGCTGTTTTTCTCCGCCGGACAGCGTATCGCCGAGTTCTCCGACTTCGGTGTCGTAGCCGTTTGGCAGTGTCATGATGAAATCATGTATGGACACCTTCTTCGCCGCCTCCATAATTTCTTCCCGCGTCGCGCCGGGTTTTGCAATAGCGATATTGTTCGCAATCGAATCGTGGAACAGGTGTGTCTCCTGCGTCACATAGCTTTCCATATCGCGCAGATGCTTTGTCGGGATTTTGCGGACATCGGCTCCGTCCACGGAAACGCGCCCCGTCTGGACATCCCAGAAGCGCATCAGAAGTTTTAAGATCGTCGATTTTCCGGAACCGCTCGCGCCGTGGATGCCGGTGATTTTTCCCGGTTCCAGTTTCAGCGAATACTGATCCAGAATCGTCTCGTCTTCGTAGGCAAACGTTACATTCTGCGCCTCGGCTCCTGCAAATGCGTGGTCACCGCCGGATGCCGCATCTCCCGGAATTTCCTCCACCAGCGGCGCTTCCTCGAGAAGGGAAAGCACACGCTCGCCGCTTGCCAGCGTCTGATTCAGGTTATTCGACAGGCTGGACAGCGCCACGACCGGGCCGAAGGAACCCATCATCGCGACTGTGCAGGTCAGGACTCCCTCAAATCCGATCCCGCCTTTCGTGTAAAGATAGATCGTCAGTGCCAGCATGCCGAACGATGCCAGAAGAATCACCATGTTGGTGACAGACCGCTGGGAGCCTTCCATGCGCCTTAAGTTTTCCTGCACAGAAGCCAGTTCTTTCGACCGCCCTGACATCTGCTCTTTCCGTTTTTCGCCCTGTCCGTACTGAATCGTCTCGTCGAGGCCACGCAGGGAATCCAGCACGAAGCTGTTCAGCTCGCCAAAGCCTGTCCGGAACTCCATTCCTTTCTGGCTTCCGCGCTTTCCGTTCCACATCGGGATCACAACGCCGACCGTCAGATACGCCGCAAGTGCAAGCAGCCCTGCCAGAACATGGTATCTTCCAATGAAGCATACCATAATCAGAGAAGTTAATGCTGCAATCGCAATCGGGGAAATCGTATGCGCATAGAATACTTCCAGAAGTTCGATATCGGTTGTGATAATCGAAATCAGATTTCCTTTGTCCCGTCCTTCCAGCTTCGCCGGGCAGAGCTTCCTCAAAGCTGCAAACACTTTATGGCGGATGATCGCCAGCAGTTTAAAAGCAATAAAGTGGTTGCAGTACTGCTCCGCATAATGCAGAATGCCGCGCAGCACCGCGATCACGATCATCACCGTGAGTATCGTTTTTACCGGGGTATGTACAAGCCACATGTTTTGCACCGAAAGGCTCGTCCCTGCCGCGCCCGTCAGTAAGCCATGCACGATGACCTGTCCTGCCAGAATCGTCAGGAAGATCGCACATAAATATCCCATTGTTCCAAGAATAATTGCCGCCATCATAATATGAAGCAATGGCTTCACCAGCCCGATCAGGCTTCCCATAATCCGGAGGGCGCTTCTGCGTTTTGCTGTATTTTTCTTCTCGTTCATCATGCATTCCCCTCCTTTCCATAGTTTTCCAGTACCATCTGGCTGTCGTACAGATGACGGTATGCGCCGTTCTGTTCCATCAGTTCCGCATGCGTTCCACGCTCGCAGATGGTACCGTTTTTCAGGAAATAAATCTGATCTGACTGTACGACGTTCGCAAGGCGGTGGGAAATCAGCAATACCGTTTTCGTCTTTGCGAGTTCATGAATCACATTCATGATCAGCTCTTCACTCTCGACATCAATATTCGATGCGGCTTCATCAAAGATATACACCGCACTGTCGCTCCGAAGCAGCGCCCGCGCAATCACAAGACGCTGGCACTGGCCGCCGGAGAGGTTTCCCGCTTTTTCGAGAAGCTCTGTCTGCAGTCCGTTCTGTATCTGTAAGAATCCCAGCAGATTGACTTTCTGCAGAACCGCCTCCATCTCCTCCTTCGTCGCATCCGGTTTCGCCATGCGCAGGTTCTCTTCTACGGTTCCTTTAAATAAGTAACTGTTGTGGCGGACCAGAACAACGTGCTTCATCAGATCCGTCTCAGCGACTTCCGAGAGCGGCACACCGCCCAGGGTGATGCGCCCTGTATATCCACGGTTCTTTGCCGCAAGGATACCCGCAATCGTACTCTTTCCGCAGCCGGATTCGCCAACCAGCGATACAAAACTGCCCGCCGGAAGTGTAAGGTCGATGCCCTTCAGAATTTCCCGGTCTTCTTCATAGGAAAAATGCACATCCTCCAACACGACATCCAGCGGTCCGTCCGGCAGCGTCCGTTCTCCCGCCTGCGGCTCCGGCAGATCAAGGATTTTGAAAATCTTGTCACTCGCCGCCATGCCGTTCATCGCGATGTGGAAGAACGATCCGAGCAGACGCAGCGGCAGGAAAAACTCACTCGCCAGCAGTACAATGCAGAGTGTGCCGGACACGGTGAGGTTTCCTTTCAGAAATTCCGATACCGCCACCGCCATGCCAACCGCCGCGCCGCCGTATGCTACGATGTCCATCACGCTCGTTGAGTTGAGCTGCATCGTCAGAACTTTCATCGTGATCCGGCGGAAGTTCTGGGATTCCACATCCATCTCGTCGGCTTTCTGCTGGTCGGCCTGATAAATTTTTAATGTCGTCAGACCCTGCAGATTTTCAAGGAAGGAATCGCCAAGGCCGGTGTAAATGCTCCAGTATTTGTTCAGCAGCTTCTTCGCAATCTTCTGCACAACCACAATCGAAATCGGGATCAGCGGCACACAGATCAGAAGAATCACGCTCGCTTTCATGCTCACCCGGCAGAGGATCACAAACAAGGTGAGCGGCGCAATCAGGCTGTAGAACAGCTGCGGAAGATACTTTCCAAAATAGGTTTCGAGCTGCTCCACGCCTTCCGTGGATACCTGTACGACCTCCGAGGATGATACCTGTTCGCTGTAGGATGCCCCCAGTTTCAGCATTTTCTCATAAATTTTCTCACGCAGAATCCGTTTCACATCCACACACGCAAGATACGACGACCGCGCGCCCATCCGCTCGCAGAAAAAGCGGATCACAACAACAATTGCCAGTGTAAAAATCGTCCGTTTCACAGCCGCTGCCGTTACCGCACCATACACGACCCGTTCCAGCAGATCGGCGACCGTAAATACCGCGATCACCTGCGACAGAAGCGCCGCCCACTGCCACAGAATCGTGTACACGATATACTTTTTCGCGTGGGACAGCAGCCCCACCAGTCTTGTTTTAATCATAAGTACCTCTCTTTTATGCTTTTGCTTTTCGCTTCTCTCTCATGCTGCAAATCAAATGCCAGATAGCTAAAATCGGATGATACAGCAGCATCCTCGGCCCCGAAAACCGCATAACGGCGCGGATCTTTTCCCGCATTTCCGGCTTGTAGCAGTGCACTTTACAGGCCGAGCAGAAGGTCTTGGTCTCCATGAACGGGCATTTGTCAATGCGGGTCAGGGCGTAATCGTGCAGCTGCCGGCACTCCGGGCACAGGCTGCCTTTGGGTGTTTTGTGCTGCCTGCGGCAGTAAAGAGCGATCATCTCGCTCACCAGCATCTTTTCATCTGCGCGCTTCTGATCCAAGTTCTTCGGGGTATCCTGCATGGGACGGGGCCTCCTGCTGCCTTATTTTTTTCTACGGTCCGACCGCATTGCAGCGCGGCGCACCGCACGGCGCAAAAATGCAAAGCCTACCGTAACACCAATTGCTGCAGCCACTGCCATATACACCGCCTTCTGAAACCAAAGCGGCAGGAGCGCAGACCTTTCCGCCTGCTGTCCCCTGCCGCAGTTTTGATGCATTCTGTACAGAGGCTGCTGCTTTTGCGTGAAAGTTAGCGCTTACTAACTTTCAGCTCTGCAAAAACACCGTTTTTCGGTGTTCTCATAGTTTATCGCAGCTGTCTCTGTTTGTCAAGAGAAGCTTCTCCTGTTTACCATGCAGCCAGATCTGCACCCAGCTTGCGGCATGCAGCCTGAACATCATCGTCCGGGGCCTCGTTGCAGATCAGGCCCTCACCGTTCAGCACCTGTGCGCCGTCGCCCTGAGCACGCTCCACCCAGTCACGCATCCACTGGCCGTCGCCCCAGCCGTAGGAGCCGAACATCGCCACCTTCTTGCCGTTCAGCGAGCCCTCCAGATCCGAGAACATCGGCTCAAACTCGCTCTCCTCCAGCTGCTCGGCACCCATGGCGGGGCAGCCCAGTGCGAAGCCGGTGTAATCACCGGCGGCGGAGGCGGTGTTGAACTCGGACGCAGTGAACTTATCCACGGAAGCACCGGCGGCAGCCGCTGCGCTGGCAACCAGATCCGCCATGGCCTCGGTGTTGCCGGTGCCGCTCCAATAAATAACTGCAATTTTGCTCATGATAAAGGACTCCTTTTCAGATAGTATGTGGTGCATCGTCAGGCGGCTACGGTCAGCCGGCTGATCGGGGTGCCGTTGTAATAGCAGCGGGCGTAAATGCGCTCGCACTTTTTGTAGCGGTCAAACTCCGCCTGCGCAGCGGCCGGGTCAGTGTAGACCTTCCAGTAGCCGCACGCGGTAAAGTTTTTGCCGCGGTTTTGGATGAACCCGATGACATCCGCCAGCGGGTAGCCCAGAAAAACGCCGATCTCATGCGGGAAATCCTGCTCACAGCAGAGCCGCTCGGCCAGCTGCGCCAGCAGCTCGTCCGCTGTGCCGGGGGTGTAGCCCTCCCCTGCCAGAAATGCCAGCGTGCGGTCATCGGCCAACAGCTTTGCCACCCGCGCGGGGCGGTAGACATAGACAAGGACGGCCCCTGTGCGCGGACACTGCTTGAGCACCTGCACAGTGACCCCGCGGGGGGACAGCTCCGTATGCCATGCAGCCGCCATAGCGGCGGCATCCTGCCCGGGGGCGGGCTGGTAGCGAAAGAGACTGGCGGGCTTGAGCCCTGCCAGCGTGGGGGCGCACAGCGTGGCAAGATCACAGGCGAAGCTGCGCGGGCTGGGGGTGGCGTAGGTGCGTTCCTGCATGAGATGGCTCCTTACCGTTATGGTAGTTAGTATTTGCTAACCAAGCGCTCCATAAAACCGCCCTGTACGGGGAGAGAACCGCGCAGGGCGGGTGATAAGTGCAAATTGGAAATTTGCGAGGTTAGCAATAACTAACATAGACAATATAGCATGTCAGGGAGCGGATGTCAAGCAAAATCTCGAAAAAAGTAGGGGCGTGATAGTCGCTGCCGCACTGCCGGGTCGTCGGGGACGCCGACCCCTACAAATAGGTAAACAAAAACGGGGCGGCACGCGGCCGCCCCATCGTTATCAATAGTTGCTGCTTTTCAGTTCAAAATAACTTCTGGGATGGGTGCAGACGGGGCATTTGGCGGGCGCGTGGCGGCCGATATAGACAAACCCGCAGTTGCGGCACTGCCAGACCTGCTCATGCTCGCGCGCAAAGACCCTGCCGGCCTCGATGCTGGCGGCGAGAGCCTTGTAGCGCTCTTCATGATCTTTTTCGATGGAGGCAACCTTCTTGAACAGGGCGGCGATGTGGGTAAAGCCCTCCTCCTTTGCCTCGGCGGCCATCCGCGGGTACATCGAGGTGTGCTCCTCGTTCTCGCCCGCGGCGGCCATCCGCAGGCAGGTCAGTGTGTCAGGGATTTCACCGTTCTCCATCAACA
>ERZ839489.851-NODE-851-length-25031-cov-4.748599_pt1 | contig 25031 bp, 28 predicted proteins | sample MGYA00519938_ERZ839489 | MGnify/ENA primary metagenome ERZ839489 (study PRJEB31850, sample SAMEA3708846) | human gut metagenome | biome: human gut; feature: human-associated habitat; material: faeces | place: China | collected 2014 ...
CTATCATCATACCCCAAAATCCATTTTCTATCATCCATAATTTCTTTTTTTGTATCATTTTAGTAAATTACGGTTATATTACGGAATAATCACTATATTTCAAATATATCTCTATTTTATTCCGTAATTTGCTGTAAGTAAATAGTTTAAAATGTGGAAGAGAGGTGTAAATGTATGGATAAAAACTTTATTGGAGAACGCATCAGCGAACTGCGTTTAAAGAAAAATGTATCTGAATATCAGATGAGTCTGGATCTTGGCAAAAATAAAAGCTACATCCAGTCCCTCACTTCCGGACGTTCTCTGCCTACCATGCAGAGCTTTCTGGATATCTGTGACTATCTGGAAGTCACTCCTCAACAGTTCTTCGATTCAGAGCTGCACAATCTTCCTCTGATTGACAAAGCAACTGATCTGATGAAACAACTCGATGACGAGGATATGCTTGCGCTCATTTCCATGCTGAATCGTCTGGCTCTAAAACGCAAATAGATTTCCGTAGCTGCCAAATCAAGGCAGCTTTTATTTTTATCATTTTTTCTTAAAATTTTTCAATCTTAAAGAAAAGCCCCCTATTCCTTAATTGAATGGGTAATATATCCATTCGCCGTACCTTGAAAACAAAAGAAATCTTTCGGGAGATTGATATAGGTGACTGCAGATAGTTTGCATCTTCGCACGCCTGCAGCTTAATAGTTACAAAGTAACACCGTTTTACGTGGCCGGAACGGGCATAGGAACTGGCTTCTGAAAGAATAACATAGACTTTTGGGATTTTAGCTTATAGCGCTTTTATTAGAGAACTTTTACTCAAAATTTGATATAATAATAGACAGGTATCAAGTTGATTCCCTGTCTGTGGAAAGGAGATTCATGATAACTGTAACAAAAAGGGATTTGATTGAATTAGGCTACGGTCCTTCCTTTGCTGCTGATATTATAAAAAAAGCAAAGGAACTTATGGTAGAAAAGGGGCATACCTATTATCAATCCAGAAAATTAGACAGGGTTCCAAAAGAAGCCGTTGAAGAATTATTAGGGATTACTTTGCCCGATAAGCAAGAATGATCGTGCTTTTTGCATTTTAGTAAGGAGTGAAATCATGGCAAAAGATCCAATTAAAAAAGCAGAAAACGGCACTTATTATTTTCGAGCCAATCTCGGATATCATCCTGTAACCGGAAAACAGATTCAAAAATACCGCAGCGGATTCTCAACAAAAAAAGAAGCCCGTGCCGAGTATTCCAAATTGATTCTTGCATCAACGGAAGAATTAGCTGATAAGAAGGAAGACATTACCTTCAAAAAGTTTATTGAAGAAATCTATCTTCCGTGGTACAAAACTCAGGTGAAAGAAAGTACCTACAAGAATCGTTACTCGACCATTCAAAAACACTTTGCCTATTTCTACAAGAAGAAAGTGTCCGAAATAGAAGCGATAAATGTACAGACCTGGCAGCTCAAGTTGGCAAAACAATTCAGTCCAAACTATGTACGCATTGTTCAGGGAATGTTATGTTTAGCTTTTGACCGGGCGATTATCCTCGGACTTGCAAAGAAGAATCCTGCCCGCATGATCGGCAATATCAAATCTAAAAAAGTAAAGATCGACTTCTGGACTTTGGAGGAGTTTCAGAAGGTAATATCCCTGCTGTACAAAGGTGACTACTACGAGCACTATCTCTTCATCTCGTTCTGGCTTTTATTTATGACTGGAATGCGTATTGGAGAGGCTGCCGCCTTACAGTGGGATGATATTGATTTTGAAACAGGTATGCTGATTATTAGTAAAACACTGTACTATAAAACAATGAATGACTACAAATTCGTTGAACCTAAGACGCAGGCAAGCAACCGTACCATTTATATTGATGCTGATACCATCAAGGAATTACAAGAATGGAAGGCGGTCCAGGCAAAGGTTTTACCAAATTGTGGATTCGTACTGAGTTATAACAGTACACCCACCAGCAAAACAACGCTTCCAAGAGCATTAGAGAAATTGGCAAATTTAGCTGGTGTCCACAGAATCAAAATTCATGCCCTGAGACATTCGCATGCTTCCCTGCTTATCAGCATGGGCGAAAATCCACTGCTGATTAAAGAGCGTCTTGGACATGAAAAAATACAGACGACACTAGGAACTTATGGTCATCTGTATCCAAACACCAATATTGAGATTGCAAAGAAGCTGACCGGGGTTCTCAGCTACCAGTCAGCTTCTCAAAGTATTGCTAATTATACCAGTAATCAGCATACTGCAATGTATCACAAAGAAATATAAAAATGCAATGATAATGCAATTTCAAACACCCAAAGCCGCAAAGCCCCGTGGTTACGGGCTTTGTAGCCCAGCGTCAACTATTCAAACTCAATCGTTCCCGGTGGCTTACTCGTCAGATCATAGAATACTCTGTTGACTCCTTTCACCTCGTTTATAATTCGGTTCATGACTTTATTCAATACTTCGTATGGAATTTCTGCTGCCTCGGCTGTCATGAAATCGATTGTCTTTACAGCTCTGAGGGCTACTGCATAATCATATGTTCTGAAATCTCCCATAACTCCTACACTTCGCATATTTGTAAGTGCTGCAAAGTACTGGTTAATATCACGATCAAGTCCAGCTTTTGCAATCTCTTCTCTGTAGATTGCATCAGCGTCCTGAACAATTCTTACTTTCTCAGCTGTTACTTCTCCGATAATTCGGATTCCAAGTCCCGGTCCTGGGAATGGCTGACGAAATACCAGGTTTTCTGGAATTCCAAGTTCAAGCCCAGCTTTTCTTACCTCATCCTTAAATAGGTCGCGAAGCGGCTCAATGATTTCTTTGAAATCAACGTAGTCTGGAAGCCCTCCTACGTTATGATGAGATTTAATAACTGCGGATTCTCCGCCAAGTCCACTCTCTACAACATCCGGATATATCGTTCCCTGTGCCAGGAAATCTACTGCACCGATCTTCTTTGCTTCTTCCTCAAAGATACGGATAAATTCTTCACCGATAATCTTACGTTTTGCTTCAGGCTCTGTAACTCCTGCCAGTTTATCATAATATCTCTGCTGTGCATTGACACGGATAAAATTCAGATCAAACTGACCATTCGGTCCGAATACTCCTTCAACTTCATCTCCTTCATCTTTACGCAGAAGACCATGATCTACAAATACGCACGTCAACTGCTTTCCGATTGCTCTGGATAACAGACCTGCTGCAACAGAAGAATCGACTCCTCCGGATAATGCCAAAAGCACTTTTCCATCCCCGACTTTCTCACGGATTTCTTTAATCGTATTCTCTACGAATGCATCCATCTTCCAGTCTCCGGCGCATCCACAGACACCAAGAACGAAGTTTGAAAGCATCTTTGTTCCTTCTGCTGTATGAAGTACCTCCGGGTGGAACTGAATCGCATACAGATTCTTATCTGCATTCTCTGCTGTTGCTACCGGGCAGTCTGCTGTGTGTGCAGAAATTTCAAATCCCGGTGCTATCTGAGAAATATAATCCGTATGGCTCATCCAGCAAATAGTCTTCTCGGATACATCTTTGAACAACTTAGATTCTGTCTTATCAACCAGAACCTCTGTTTTACCATATTCGCTGACCTCTGCCTTCTCGACTTTTCCACCAAGCACGTGCATCATGAGCTGTGCACCATAGCAAAGTCCAAGTACCGGAATTCCCATCTCGAATAATTCTTTTGAACAGGTCGGTGCTCCTTCTTCATAGCAACTGTTCGGTCCGCCAGTTAAAATGATTCCCTTAGGATTCATTTCTTTTATCTTCTCAAGATCTGTCTTATAAGAATAGATTTCGCAGTACACATTGCATTCTCTGACACGTCTTGCAACTAACTGATTGTACTGTCCGCCAAAATCAATGACAATTACTAATTCTCTCTTCACAAGATTTTCCTCCTAAATTAAATACGCTAATTTTATTATAATGTACGTCTGTCACCTTGACAAGCAACTTTCTAGCATTCTCTATGTATTTCCACATTTTTCTGAAATTCTCTTTTAAATTCTCTAGAATTTTTTCACATTTTATAAATAATGACTCTGCTTCTACCGAATTTTTTCTTACCTGAATGGCCTATAGCAATATCTAACTTACAAGTGCATGCTTTTTCCACTTTCCGCTAAAATAACGGATTCCAAATAATAGTGAACGGAATGCCCAATCGATAATCATAGCCACCCAGACTCCAAAAACTCCAAGCCCAAGATTTTTCCCGAGAATATAACTGGCTCCTACTCGAAAAATCCACATAGATACTGTAGAAATAATCATACATGCCTTTGCATCACCGCAAGCTCTGAATGTTGCCGGCAATGTAAATGATTCAGCCCAAATCAATATTGCACAAAAGCCATGGAACCAGATAATGTGTCTCGTAGCCTCAGATGCAGCTTCTGAAAGATTGTACACTTTTAAAATAAATGGCAATGTGATAAATACAATAAAAATTGTGATTGCCATTCCTATATGCGTAAGCAGAATTAGTTTTTTATTGTAATATTTTGCCTGTTCATAATCTCCTGCCCCAACACACCTCGCAATTACAGTAGTTACTGCCAAACAGATTGCCTGTCCCGGCAAAATGGAAAATAACGTAATGACATTGCTAACTGCATTTGCTGCAATCGCATAGGTTCCGAATGTGGATACCAGGCTCAGCACCAGAACTTTCCCAAGCTGGAACATACTATTTTCCAGCCCATTAGGAATTCCCACGCTCAATATTTTCCTGATCATGCTCCAATCCGGATTGAAACGAAATGTTCGTTCCAGATGTAACGACCATTTATCCTTTAATAATAGTTTTATTATGATAAATGCTGCTACAAATCTGGACACTAGCGTTGGAATCGCAACACCTTCTGTTCCGCAATGAAACCCGTAAATTAAGATTGCATTTCCACTTACATTGATTGCATTCATAAGCAATGACACCTTCATGGACACTTCTGAATTTCCCATTGCCCGAAATACTGCTGCCCCACCATTGTACAATGCGATAAATGGAATAGATGCTGTCACGATCAGAAGATAAACATCTGCATGATGCATAACATCTGCCTCAATCTGTCCGAACACCCCATGCAAAATCCAATATTTGCACGCATATACAAATGCTGTAATGACAAGGGAAATAAATCCCATAGACCACATGAGCTGCGTCGTAGACTTACATGCCTGTTCTTTATTTTTCTGTCCAAGGTACTGTCCTGCAACAACAGCACCTCCTGTTGCCAGCGCTGCAAATATATTAATCAGAAGTACCATAATCTGGTCTACCAACGAAACTCCAGACACCGCTGCTTCACCAACATTTGCGACCATAATGGAATCTGCCATTCCAACCAGCACCGTTAAAAGCTGCTCAATAATTAATGGTACAATTAAAGATACCAGAGCCTGATTATCAAACAGATAATGACTCCGGTCAATATTACATTTTTTCATAATTCAAAAAACTCCTCACCGCACCTATTATACGACGAGAAGTTTTTCCCCACAAGATTAATTTTCTTTTGATCTTCTATAATTAGATCTTCATTCATAAATATCCTGATGACTGCTTATGCTGCAAAGTACTCTGAAATTTCATCAAACAGATCCTGGCAGTTTTCATCGTAAACTTTTAACTCAATTTCTTTGTTGAGTCCCAGATTCATCAGACCTAAAAGTGACTTTGCATCTACAACGGCGCGTCCGCTTTCCAGATCCATATCGTAAGGGTACTTTTCAACTGTTCTAACAAAATTCAGAACGTCTTCAGGGCTCGAAAATATGATTGTTCTCTGACTCATAATGTCATACCTCCTTTGCTGTGCTAAATGTTAACACAATCGGAGACGAAAAAAAAGAGACAAATACGCCAAAATGTTAGCTTTCAAAATCCCTTTGTATGCACAAATCTGATATTTTTAACAGTATCTTAACACCGCTTAATGCTGTCTTAACATGTGTTGATGAAGATACTTCTCTTTCGTAGCAAGTCCACCACGGATATGCCTTTCCGACTTATTCTGATCCAGCACCTTCCTTGCCTCCCCCGCCAGTGCCGGATTGATCTGCAGCAGACGCTCCGTGACGTCCTTATGTATCGTGCTCTTGCTCATTCCGAATTTCTTCGCAGTCTGCCGGACAGTCGCTTTATTTTCAATAATATAATATGCGATTTCCACCGCCCGCTCTTCAATATAATCCTTCATAGAAAACCCCTGCATAGTTTGTTTTTTTACAATCTATGCAGGGATGTGGTGATGTATGTCTGCTTCACCCTTTCCTAGAAAAATACGCCTTTCACAAATATCTCGATTCCGATACCAGTCAGAATCACTCCACCTAAGACATCTGCTTTTCCGGCCAGCTTTGTTCCTAATGTCTTTCCAAGATATAAGCCTGTCTCACATATCGCAAATGTCACAACTGCAATGATAATGGAACAGACCAGCGCCATAACAAATCCATAATCTGCAATAGTAAATCCTACAGATAATGCATCAATGGATGTTGCAATTCCCTGCAGCATCAATACTGCGAAACTTAATTTTTTTACTTCTTCAATTTCTTCTTCGCCTTTTACTGATTCCCATATCATGCTTCCACCAATATAAAGCAATAGTATTAATGCGATCCAAGGGATACATTTCTGAAACTGACCAAATAGCTGCACAATTGTATGTACGCAAATCCAACCCACCATAGGCATCAGAAACTGAAAAAATGCATACACTCCTGCAATATAGGCCATACGAGATTTCTTCATCTTTTTTTCATTCATTCCATTCGCAAGTGACACAGAAAATGCATCCATTGCCAACCCCACTCCCAAAAGAGCGCTGTTCATAAAAAACAAAAAATTCCAGTTCATCGTTCATTTCCTCCTATATAAAAACCAGGTACAGCTGTCTGCCATACCTGGTCAATACTTCCATATAAAGAGAGTCCACGTATAAGCTTTACAGCCATACGTGAGTCTCACAAATTAAAACAAGCCAGATCTAAAAGATCAGTATGTTGACTTGTTGCGTTCAGAATCCATTTTCATCTGATATACGCCTGCTACTCCCTCACAAATCATAATCTTTTACAAGGAGATACGATAACATAATTGATAAATTTTGTCAATAAGCGTGTCGTTTATTGACAGAATTTATTCACCATTTATTTTCTGATGCTTTATTTTCTGAACTTATTTTCTGAAGACATTTATGAAGCTATCCCTTTTTTCCATATACGAACTTCAAAGCCAGTGATTCTTTCGGGCATGATGCCACACATTTTCCACATCGGATGCACTCTGCAGAATTGGGATTCTTCACTGGATCTACATCCATCGGACATACGTTATGACATTTTCCACAGGAGACGCAAGTTTTTTTATTGCATTCCATATGGTAAATGCTGACTTTATTCAGTAGTCCGTAGATTGCTCCAAGTGGACATATGACTTTACAGAAGAACCGACAGACAGACAGGCAGCCGATTAAAGTTATAATCAAAATACATGCTTTCACAGAAAACAGCGCTCCCAGTGTTGCGCGTAACTCCGGGTGCGTACTTAAAAGTGGAATTCCACCTTCCAGCGTTCATTCCGGGATTGCAGAACTGTTTCCATCTTCCTTTATAAATCTGACCTGATACGAAATTTCCAATATATGTATTCGAGTAGCCAAATGCCGCTACTTGAACAATTTTTCGTTTCATTTCCTGATTAATCTTCATATCACTTATCCTAACCCAATACATTCCAGGCAGATATTCACCGCCTTGTTAAATATGATAGCTGTTTCTCCCCGGCTAACACCATATATAATCATAACTGCCGCCACACAGAGACCTAATACCTGCACTGCAATCTTGTTATTTCTGCTCATTCAAATAATCCTCTACATTAATCTTAATTATCGCCCTGGTAATCTTTGGACCTTCCAAATTACCGGAAATTGGAAAGGCAATCGGAACTTCTATCAAAGAATTTAAAAAGAGCATCGGTTCTATCTCTGAAGATTCTGAGAATAATCACAAAAAAGAAGATTAATCTGTTAAGAAATCTTTTCATCTCCGCAAAGATTTCTTGCAAGGCACACATAAAAACGCTCATATCTCATATTGAGGTCTGAGCGTTTTTACTATATCCATCTACTATATCATCTACTATACCTTTTACTGTGCTTTAAATTTCGTACCTATCGGAACTCCTTCGATAATATCATAGAGTGCTGCCGGGTTCTTTCCATTCGTAATAATGGTGTCGATTCCCTGCGAAGTTGCAAGTGCTGCTGCCTGGAGTTTTGTACGCATTCCTCCTGTTCCACGTCTGGATCCTGCTCCTCCGGCAAGCTTGTACACTTCGTCATCAATCTTGTCAATCTCTTCAATCAGCTTTGCATCTGGATGAAGTCTTGGATCACAATTGTAGAATCCATCGATATCTGAAAAAATCACCAATTTGCTTGCGCGGCACAGAACCGCTACTACAGAAGACAGCATATCGTTGTCTCCAAAAAGTCGGTCATTAGATTCAATCTCCGTATAGCTTACAGAGTCATTTTCATTTACAATTGGAATGACTCCCATCTCTAAAAGTGCGTCAAATGTATTGATCAGATTGTCTTTTTTCTCTTCCTGTTCAATATCTTCAGCATTCAGAAGAATCTGACCGATCGTCTTATCATAATCTCCGAAGAACTTATCATACAGGAACATGATACTGCACTGTCCAACTGCTGCCGCTGCCTGTTTGTGGCGCATACTTGTCGGCTGAGTCTTCATTTTTAATTTATTTCTTCCAACTGCAATTGCACCGGAAGATACAAGGATCACTTCATATCCCATATTCTGGATATCTGACAGCACACATGCCAGTCTGTCAAAACAACGAAGGTCACTTTTTCCAAGCTCATTTGTAAGTGTTGATGTACCAACTTTAACAACAATTCTGTTCTGATAAGGTTTCATAATAAAAATCCTCGCTCTCTCTTGCATTTCATCTGCACTTAGTTTACCATAGAGCTACAGATTACAAAAGCGTATCTTTCTCATATGTATCATGAGTTTTTCTCATGCATTGATATTTATCCAAGATTAATCAAAACACTGTATAATGCGCGTCCATGAAACAGGTTCTCGAAGGCACGCTCACGCTACAGCAAATCTATACTTCGTGACGCATCATTATGATAAAAATACACAGGTATTTGTAACTAAAAAACTATCACTATGTGTGAATTTTATAATTCACACATGATATAGCTCTTCTGTTACAAATACCGTCCTGACTTTTTCAAATTGAAAGGAGCCAATATGGACGTCAATATACAAAAATACCAGGCCTTTCTTAAGGCTGTTGAATATGGCAGTTTCACAAAAGCTGCCGAAGCACTCTCCTACTCCCAGTCCGGAATCAGCCGGATGATCGGAGATCTGGAACAGGAATGGAATATTATTCTTCTGGAACGTGGCAGGGGTGGTGTCCGTCTGACTTCTGATGGACTGAGACTTCTTCCTTACGCGCAGAATGTCTGCGCCGAATACAAAAAGCTGCAGATGCAGGTGGATGAGCTCCATGGCCTGCAGTCTGGTCTGATTCGAATTGGTACATTTTCCAGTGTTGCCACACATTGGCTGCCGAATATAATCCAACAGTTTCAGAAAGATTTTCCGAATATTGATTTCGAACTTCTACTCGGTGATTACGCCGAAATTGAAAATTGGATTGTTTCCGGCCGGGTGGACTGTGGATTTTTACGCCTCCCGACAATAAATCCTGAACTGGAAACTATTTTTTTAGAAGCTGACCCGCTGATGGCTGTTATACCTGAACATCATCCACTGGCAGACTGTAAAAAATTCCCGGTTCAAGAACTGGTATCTGCTCCATTTCTCCTTCTTTCCAGAGGAGCTAATTCTGATGCCACAGACATCTTCAGCAATTGTGGGTTGAATCCGAGGGTACATATCATGACATGGGACGATTACGCAATTATGTCCATGGTCGAAAAGGGGCTTGGCATCAGTGTGCTTCCACAACTGATCCTGCAACGAATTCCTTATCACATTCTCACAAAAGAATTAGATGTTCCGGCTTACCGCCGTGTAGGGCTGGCTCTTAGAAGCAAGAAAACCGCTTCCCTTGCGGTAAAGCGGTTTCTTGAATATCTGCAGTACAGATAATTATTTTTCCATATTTTTAAAGCTGATAAAATGATAACTCTCTAAAATCTGAAAATATTTCACAATTCTTGGATACAGCGGCTCTGCTGCTTCTCCAAAATGTTCTTTCTGAAGGGCGGCCAGTTCCATCACTGTCCGCTCTCCGTCGATCAACGGCCACAGATAACTTCCCTGCACATCCAGATGAACTTTCGTCGTCTGTGGTCTGCGGAAATATGTCTGTGCGATCCGATTGAAAAAGCCTTCATTCTTCACTTCTAATACAACCCGTTCCCGGCGGTCTATATGCCAGCCGAGTTTTTCCGGTCTCACCGGAATCAGGTCAAGATAATTAATCTGCTGCTTATTTTTCTTATTCTTTTTCATTATTTCTCTTTACTCTTTTTCCAAAGAGAGAATTTCAGAAGGCATAAGATCATGATAACCATCAGTACAACTCCACCGATGTTACCAAAGTTTACACTTTCTCCGATACTTACGTTAATTCCAAATACTGCGAAGATTGCAAGCAGGATTCCTACAAGTCCTTCTCCTGCGATCATACCTGCACAATACAGTGTTCCGTCTGTTGTCTGCTTTGTCTTTGTCTCCTCGTCAACATTTTTACGACGATCCATGAACATACGAACAACACCACCGATCATGATGGATGCATTCAGGTAAATTGGAAGATACAGACCGATAGCAAATGGCATAACCGGTACTCTTAAGATCTCAAGTGCAATTGCTAAGAATACTCCGATAAATACCAGGTTCCATGGAAGGTTTCCACCCATGATTCCCTCTACGATCATCTTCATCAGTGTTGCCTGTGGTGCAGGTACTTCTGCGCCACCGTATCCCCAGGCTGCATTCAGAAGATACAGAACTCCACCGATTGCAAGACCGGATACAACAACTCCGATAATTTCACCCATCTGCTGTTTCTTAGGTGTTGCACCAAGCAGGTATCCTGTCTTCAGATCCTGTGATGTATCACCGGCGATAGCTGCTACGATACAGATAACTGATCCGATTGCAATAGCTGCTGTCATACCGTCGATTCCTGTCTTACCGCTTGCTTTGATTGACATTGTAGCAATCAGAAGTGTAGCGATAGCCATACCAGAAACCGGGTTGTTCGAACTTCCTACAAGACCTACCATACGGGAGGATACAGTTGCAAAGAAGAAACCAAATACTACGATAATTGCTGCTCCAAGTAATGTTACCGGAATTGCAGGCACTACCCAGATGATAAGAATCATAGCTACGATTCCGAACAGGATCATCTGCATTGGAAGATCCTGAGCTGTACGAGCTGTATTGGTATTCTTTCCACCTTTCATGCTCTTAATAGAGTCACGGAATGTTGTAATGATCAGTGGCAGAGATTTGATCAGGGAGATAGTTCCTCCTGTAGCGATTGCTCCGGCACCGATATATTTTACATATGTACTCCAGATTTTTGCTGCTCCGCCAGCTGCATAAAGATCAGCAATTGTTGTTCCAACATCTGCCGGATAAAGCCATGTATCTGGTCCAAACAGACAAATCAGAGGAATGATCACCATCCAACCGATTATGGATCCTACGAACATATAGGAAGCGATCTGCGGTCCTACGATATAACCAACACCGAGAAGTGCCGGATATACTTCCATACCAACCTCACCTTTGAATGACTTAAATGCAAATGCTACGTCAGACGGAAGTACTTTCAGTCCGTCTACAACGAATTTAAATGCTGCTGCAAGTCCCATACCGGAGAATACTGTTGAAGCATTGGCTCCTCCTTCTTCTCCTGCCAGAAGTACGTCTGCACAAGCAGTTCCCTCTGGGTAAAGCAATGTCTCATGCTCTTTTACGATCAACGCATTACGAAGTGGTACCATGAAGAGTACTCCAAGGACTCCACCACACAGTGCGATCAGTGTAATCTCTACAAGACTTGGCATATCGCACAGCCCCTCTTCTGCCCAAAGGAACAGAGCAGGCATTGTAAAGATGGCTCCTGCTGCAAGAGACTCTCCGGCGGAACCGATTGTCTGAACCATGTTGCTTTCCAGAATGGAATTACGCTTCATGATCACGCGGATCACTCCCATAGAGATAACTGCTGCCGGAATAGACGCAGATACAGTCATACCTACACGAAGTCCTAAATATGCGTTTGCTGCACCAAAAATTACAGCCAGAAGCATTCCCATTACAATGGAAGTTACCGTAAGCTCCGGCATAACCCTATCGGCCGGGATATACGGTTTAAACTCATTCTTTTCGTTCATTTCCCTCTCACCTTTCTTCTTGAGTTTACACGCCCTTCCATGAGCGTGCTTTCTTTATTATACCTAAATAATGCATATAACTCAAGTTTATATTACACTTCTACTTGTGCAATTTTATACATATATTAGTATAATTTTCCAATTACTCTATCAAATGCACGAAAAAGCACTGATAAATCATGTATTACCTGATTTATCAGTGCTTTTTTTATTAATTATCTAACAATATCAATCCTTGATTGATGTATTTTATTCTTTCGTTATCGTTATTTTCAATCTCCGATTGATTCATTTTATTCTTAATTATCTGTTTTCTGGATACAGTTATCTACCAGCCAGTCTTTTACCAAATCTGTGAGCATTGCCTCTTTTAAAGTATCTTTTGAATATGCCTTTTCCATGGCGTCACCATCTTCGAATCCATATGTCTTAGCATACTCTTTTAACATCTTCTTGTATGTCTTGTCATCTAATTTAATCTTCTCTTTGTCTGCAATAGCCTCTGCGATCATGGTCTGCTTCTCAGACTCCTGAGCTGCCTCTTCCACTTTCTGCTCAAAACTCTCTACTGTATACTGACCGGAAGATGTAATATATGTCTCATAATCTGTCCCTTGGCTCTGTGCATAAGACTTGTAAGAATCAATCAGAGAATTCTTCATCTCGTCAATCTTCTCCTGCTGTTCCTTAGAGTACTTCTGAACAGTTGTGTTATCTACTACTGCCTGCCATGCCTCTGATTTCAAAGTACTGTCATAGTCTTCCTGCTTCTGATCTGTCAGTGTCTTTTTGACCTCTTTCTTATACTCCTTGACGGTTTTAGATTTTTTTGAGTTATTAGCAACCCACTCATCTGTTAATTCCGGAACATTCTGCTCTGAGATAGAATTTACAGTAATCGTAAACTGGCATGCCTTTCCTGCAAGATCTGTTGACTGATAATCGTCTGGGAATTTCCCGTCCCATACAAATGTCTCTCCCACATTATGTCCGACAATACTATCCTCAAATCCCTCGATTATTCTTCCCGAACCAAGCTCTAACGAAACTCCTTGTGCAGATCCTCCGTCAAATTCCTGACCATCCATTGTTCCTACATAATCAATATTAACTGTATCTCCCTTCTGTGCTGCGCGGTCTGTCACTTCTGTTGTCGTTGCAGAGCTTGTAAGCTGAGACTGAATATACTGTTCTACATCGTCATCTGTCACTTTTTCCGGTTTATCTGCTGCGCTTACTTCTACGCCTTTATACTGTGTGATCTTCAGATTGTCTGTCTCTAATCCTTTACTTGCCTGACATCCTACAAGAATCATGGAAGCTGCAAGTGTTGCACAGAAAAGTGCTGCTAATCTCTTCTTCATCTTCTTACCCCTTTAAAACTTCGTTTTATAATTTAAAATTACTTTTCACGCTCGGAAAAACGCTACTTCTAGTTATAACACATTTCCCAAATGTTGCAAATACTTTTCACATATATTTCATAATTGCACGCGCAGTAACTGACGTTTTTCCTTGCACTTCCAGTTAAAGAATGATACAATGTGATTTGTGTAAATGACATTAGATAAATATAGGAGGGTTACTCGTGAGTACATTATCGATTGTTTTACTGGTAATTTTAGTCGTACTGATAATCGCTTGTGTTGTGCTGTATTTCCTGGGTAAGAAAGCTGAAAAAAAACAGGCTGAACAGCAGGAGCAGTTAGATGCTGTTGCACAGACAGTATCTATGCTGATCATCGATAAGGGCAAGATGAAGTTAAAAGATTCTGGTCTTCCACAGATTGTCATCGACAATACTCCAAAGTATCTCCGCCGTTCTAAAGTTCCGGTTGTCAAGGCGAAAGTCGGACCGAGAATTATGACACTGATGTGTGATGCTCAGATTTATCCGCTCATTCCTGTTAAAAAAGAAGTAAAAGCAACAGTAAGCGGTATCTACATTACCGGCGTTAAGGGCGTGCGTGGTGCACTGGAGACACCAGAGAAGAAAAAAGGATTTTTTGCCAGATTTAAAAAAGATAAAAAATAAAGCATAAAAAATAAAATCCAAAAAAAGAGGCTGTTTTTCACAGCCCCTTTTTTATACTCATTTTTTTATCCTTCTTATTCATTCGCTTCTATCAGAATGCGGATATCGCAGTCTGCGGCCTTGTCTCCATTAATATCCAGAGAATATCTGACCTGAAGTTCGATGCGCTCCTCTTCAATCTGTATATCCATACCTTTTGTATATGTGCCAAGAAGCAGATCTCCGTATGGAGTCTGATATGGAGTCACATTAATCTTATCGGTCTCAAATACCATATGCGAATTAGTAATTCCACTTTTTGTAATATCTAAAAGCTTTCCTTCATCAATTTTGATCCGATTCTTGATCGTCCCCGGAATTCCCTCTACGACCTCATCATAAACGATGTAATGTTTCCCATTTTTCAGATAATAGGTGGCAGGAGTTGTCACCTCTATGGAGTTGGACTCATTACTGTTCTCCTCCTGCACCATCATCACGCTGTCATCATAATGAAGTCCGGATATTGTAACTAATACATTTTTCGTCATAAATCTTTATCTTTCCTCATTCTCGAAGTCCGGCGGACATCATCACTTCTATTCCTGCCGGCTTTACAGAGAAAGCTTCTTGGAAATCTCGTACTGATATGCAGGGATTCCTTTCTGCATTCCAAGTGCTTCCTCAATATCAAAATCTACATATTCACCGTGTCTGTAACCTACGATACGGTTCGTCTTTCCTTCTAAGAGAAGATCTACTGCCATGGATCCCATAATAGATGCATATACACGGTCTTTACATGTCGGGCTTCCACCACGCTGCATATGTCCAAGGATAGTTGCTCTTGTCTCCATGCCTGTTCTTTCTTCGATTGTCTTTGCAAGATTCACAGAATCACCAACACCTTCTGCATTGATGATAATGTAGTTCTTCTTACCTCTTTTTTTAGACTCTTTTATATCATCGATAATATCCTCAATATCATATCCTTCTTCCTCAGGAAGGAGAATACGTTCAGCTCCATTTGCAATACCGCACCACAGAGCCAGGTATCCTGCATCACGTCCCATAACTTCAATAATAGAACATCTGCTGTGTGAAGTAGAAGTATCACGGACTTTATCAATTGCCTCCATAGCTGTATTTACCGCTGTGTCAAATCCGATCGTATACTCTGTACAATCGATATCAAGGTCGATGGTTCCCGGAACTCCGATCGTATTCACTCCAAGATATGCAAGCTTCTGTGCTCCACGGAAAGATCCGTCTCCTCCAATTACTACCAGACCGTCAATTCCATACTTTTTACAGATAGCTGCTGCTTTCTGCTGACCTTCTTCTGTAATCATCTCTTTACAACGGGCCGTCTGAAGAATTGTACCTCCGCGCTGAATAATGTCTGATACATCTCCTGCGTCCAGATCGATGATTTCCTCATTGAGAAGTCCCTTATAACCTTTTCTGATGCCTCGTACTTTCACACCTTTCCCAAGTGCAGTTCTGACAACGGCACGAATTGCCGCGTTCATTCCCGGAGCATCTCCTCCACTTGTCAATACACCTATTGTACGAATGATTCTTTCTGCCATGATTCTTCTCCTCCATCGTAGAGTTGCTTTTCACCTCTTTGAACAGCAACATATTTATTTCGTTATTTATTTAACCCTTCACGCTACATTGTATATGAATTGCCTTAGCTTTTCAATGGTTTTTCCACCACTTTTACGCAAGATTCACCAAAATAATTCATAAGCCTGCTTAGTAATCCAGGTTCTATATTCACATTTCGGTTAGATGGAAGGCGTTTTACCGCTCGCTCTGCCTTACAATATACTATAACTTCATCATTTCCATCGGAAGATGCAAGCATATCATATAGCATCTTCTCTCCCTGAAGAAATGTTTCTTTATCCGGATACTGGATCCAGAGTTCCTGTTTCTTCTGTCCAAATGGAATGACTTTCTCACAGATCAGTTTGCTGGAGGCTTCATCCTCTTCTGACACCCGTCCCTTAACAAAGACAACATTTTCCTCTTCCAGATATTGATGATAACGCTCATAATCTCTTGGGAATACAACGACTTCTACTGATCCCATAATATCTTCGATCGTCAGGAAACACATAGTCTTATTATTCTTCGTATATTTGATCGTCTTGCCCGCAATAATTCCACCAATAATCTCTGTTGCACCATCTCTGACTCTTGAAAATCCTAGCTCCTCATCAAACTGGAAATCCTGTGTCGTTTTAGAAATGCCTTTTCTCCATTGCTCCTCGTACTCTTCCATCGGATGTCCGCTTAAGTAGATTCCAAGCACTTCTTTTTCAAATGCAAGTTTCGTAGATTTCTCATATTCTCCTACATTTGGCAGTGGAATATCAAACTCAGATTTCTGTTCTTCTCCTACAATGTCAAAGAGAGACATCTGACCTGTCATGGAATTTTTCTTCTCCCGGTTCACCTGGTCGAGAATCTGTACATAGATGACCATGAATTGCTTTCTTGTTCCTCCAAGTTCGTCAAATGCACCAGATTTGATAAAGTTCTCAATCGTTCTCTTATTGATATCTTTTCCTGACATCCGCTCAATGAAATCTTTCAGATTCTTAAACTCTCCGTTTGCTTTCCGCTCTGCAACAATTTCTTTGATGACTGGTCTGCCGATGCTCTTGATTGCTGCCAGTCCGTACCGGATACTTCCGTTATCTACAGAAAAGCTGCTGTAACCATGGTTAATGTCCGGCGGCAGAATCTTGATCCCCATCTGGCGGCAACTGTAAATGTACTCGGCTACCTTTCCTGGATTATCAATGACTGAGGTCATAAGAGCTGCCATATACTCTACTGGATAATAATATTTGAGCCATGCTGTCTGGTAAGAAACGACCGCATATGCCGCCGCATGGGATTTGTTAAACGCATACTTGGCAAAATCTGTCATTTCATCATAAATCTTATTGGCAGTCTTCTCGTCAATACCATTTGCAATACAGCCTGGTACACCTTCCTCCGGATTTCCGTACACAAAATTCTGGCGTTCCTTTGCCATGACATCGGCTTTCTTCTTGGACATGGCGCGGCGCACAAGGTCGCTTCGTCCAAGGGTATATCCTGCCAGATCACGCACAATCTGCATAACCTGCTCCTGATAGACGATACAGCCATAAGTTGGCGACAGGATCGGCTCTAGCTGTGGGCAGTCATAGGTGATCAGCTCCGGATGTTCTTTTCCTTTAATATACTGAGGGATAAAATCCATCGGCCCCGGACGATACAGGGAAATTCCGGCGATAATATCTTCCAGACTCTGCGGTTTCAGCTCTTTCATAAAGTTCTTCATTCCTGCACTCTCTAACTGAAACACACCGTCTGTCTTTCCCGTTCCAATAGAATCCAGTACTGCTTTATCGTCAAAATTAATCTTGTTAATGTTGATTTCTTTTCCGGAACTGTAGCTTGCAAGCTTCTCTGCATCCCGGATCACCGTCAAGGTGCGAAGCCCCAGAAAGTCCATTTTCAAAAGTCCCAGCTCTTCCAGCGTGGTCGCTACGAACTGAGTCGTTACAGATCCATCTGATCCAAGTGACAGCGGCACATATTCTTCTACCGGCTTCTGGCTGATAACAACTCCGGCTGCATGCATGGAAGTATGTCTTGGAAGTCCTTCCAGACGCATGGACATGTCAATCAGTTCTTTTACCTGTGGGTCTTCCTCATAGGACTTGCGAAGTTCTGAGCTGGTCTTGAGTGCCTTATCCAAAGTAATATTCAGCTCCTTCGGAATAAGCTTCGCTATATTATCTACAAATGCATACGGCAGATCCATCACACGTCCTACATCCCGAATCACACCTCTGGCAGCCAGTGTACCAAATGTGACGATCTGAACGACTCGGTCTGCGCCGTACTTTCTTCCTACATAGTCGATCACTTCCTGACGCCTCTCGTAACAGAAATCCACGTCAATATCGGGCATGGACACACGCTCCGGATTCAGGAAACGTTCAAACAGAAGCTGGTATTTAATCGGGTCAATACTTGTAATCTCCAAACAATACGCTACAATACTTCCGGCACCGGAACCACGTCCCGGTCCGACCATAATCTTCTGTGACCTTGCATAGTGAATGAAATCCCACACAATCAGGAAATAATCGACATAGCCCATCTTGTGAATAACTGACAGTTCATAGTCCAGTCTGTCTTTCAAATCCTGTGAAGGATTCGGGTAACGTCTTTCCAGCCCTTCGTAACACAATTTGTTCAAATATTCCCAGGAGGAAAGTCCATCCGGAACATCGTATTTTGGAAGTTTGGTCACACCAAATTCGATTTCCACGTCACAACGGTCTGCAATCTTCTGTGTGTTCTCAAGAGCCTGCAATGCATATGGGAACAGCTTCTTCATTTCCTCTTCTGACTTGATATAATACTGTCCGCCCTCATAGCGCATACGATCCTCGTCTGCCAGCTTCTTACCTGTCTGGATACAGAGCAGAATATCGTGTGCCCGCGCATCTTCTGCATAAGTATAATGTATATCGTTCGTTGCTACCAGTTCAATTCCCGTCTCCTGTGACATGCGCATCAATGCCTGATTGACCGTCTGCTGCTCCGGAATTCCATGATCCTGCAGCTCCAGGAAAAAATTCCCTTTTCCAAATATTTCCTCATACCTAAGAGCTGCTGCTCTTCCTTCACTGTACATGCCTCTTGTGATATTTTTCTGAACCTCACCTGCCAGGCACGCGCTAAGCGCAATGATTCCTTCGTGAAATTCCCTCAAAAGCTCCAGATCCACACGTGGTTTATAATAATATCCTTCTGTGTAACCACGGGATACAATTTTCATCAAATTGTGGTATCCTTCATCATTTTCTGCCAGGAGAACCAGATGATAATATCTGTCATCTCCGCTTCCTACAGCCTCTTTGTCAAACCTGGATCCTGGTGCCACATAGACTTCACAGCCAAGGATCGGCTTGATTCCCTGAGCACGGGCAGCACGGTAAAAGTCGATCACGCCGAACATACAGCCATGATCAGTAATTGCCACGCTGTTCATTCCAAGCTCTTTGACCCGCGCCACACACTCTTTAATTTTATTGGAGCCGTCCAGCAGACTGTACTCTGTATGAACATGTAAATGTGCAAAGCTCATATATTTTTCTCCCTTATTTTCCTTATCTTCGCATGTATTCAAGTCGAACGTCCGTGAGGATACAGATAGAAAAGAAAGCGCTGACAGACTTTTTCGCCCGCCAACGCTAATACTCTCATCAATACTTCATTCTCTCTTCTGATCCTAGCCGTTAATCATATAGGAAATCAGCCTGTCGATGTCTTCTTTTTCATGTGCGACGATTTCCATTTCCGGAATCTCTCCATTTGAAAAGATAGTCGCGAGTGATACATACTGGGATAATTTTGATTTCAGATTCAGTCTGTCTCCCTCACCGGTAACAAGCTCAACTTTTCCTTTACAACTGTCAATTGCTTTAAAAAATCCTTCGATATCTGTAATATTCTGTACTTTCATGCGCTCGCGTTCCTTTCAAATTTTATCACGCTCTCATTATACCTTATCTGTGTGGAAATTCAATAGATTTTTCGGTAATAATGACTTTGTTTTCCTTTAAAAGACGTCCCACTGCACGCTTAAATGCATTTTTGCTCAGTCCAAGTTCATTTTTAATTTTTTCCGGATCTGCCTTGTCTGTAAATGGCAGTTTTCCCCCCTGCTCTTCCATCCGTTTTACAATCAGCTCTGCATCTGCATCCATCTGGATAAATGCTTTCTCACGCACACTTAAGTCCAGCTTTCCATCTTCACGTACCTTTATAACTCTTGCATGGACTTTATCGCCAACCTGAAGATGACCGCCGTACGCTTCACGCTTCGGGATCAGTGCAGAATACTTATTGTCTACTGCTACAAAAACTCCAAAGTTATCGCTTCTCTCATAGACGATTCCTTCTACATGATCGTCTTTCTTATACGGAGAGTCTGTCTCTAATTTTTCATAAACCTTCATAGTCGCACATAATCTCTCGGACTTGTCCACATAAAGCGCAACCAGCACCTGATCTCCTTTTTTCACCTTAGCAGTCTGCTCTTTGAATGGAAGTAACAGGTCTTTCGGCAGTCCCCAGTCGAGAAATGCTCCAATCTTTCCGGTATCTTTCACTGTCAGAACAGCCAGTTCACCCAATGTGATCTTTGGTTCTGTTGTTGTTGCGATCAATCTGTCGCTGGAATCCTTGTAAAGAAATACTTCCACTGGATCTCCAATCTCAATTTCTTTTGGTACTTCTTTCTTTGGAAGCAGTACACGCTCCTCACTTGTTCCAAGATATATTCCAAAATCAACTGTCTTTACAACTGTCAGCATTCTTCGTTTTCCGAGTTCTTCGATTAACTTCATCTGTCTTATCCTTTCTCTCTACAATCATCTATAATCAGCCTATTTTATGTAAATGCCCCTACACCCATGCAAATTCTACTGCTGCATACAATTCTCCTTCTGTCGTACACAGTTCCACAACTGTCCGGCCATCTCTGTCACCTGTCCTGGGAACAATCATATCCCCCAGCACTGCCGATTTCTTATATTCCACCCGCACCTGACGGATCACTCTCTCTTGATTCAACATTTCCATAGCCATCTGTACATACTGGCAATTATTTACATGTTCATTCGTATCAATATGGTATCTGCGCACCGGAAACGGCTCCAGACTCATAGATTCTTCCGGCAGTGCAATTTTTCTGGATTCATAGTCCATCTCCAGCGGTTCACACTGTCCATAGGCATCCAGTTCTTCCTGGTCTGGTCTTACCGGACGCCCCTTTTCTACATCCATATATACCCAGACTGACTGTGCGTACGCAGCCTTTTCTCCATTCTCATCTGTCATACAGAAGTTGCGCTCTGCAAGCATTCCCTTGAACTTTGAAGCCCATGTGCTGACCTGGATCTTATCATTCATTTTCGGATAATGATCAATCACGATCTGCCAGTAAGTCAGAATCCACGCTTTTTTCTTTTTTGAAAGTACGTCCAGACCGACTCCGATATCTTCTGACTGAAATGTACTGCAATCTTGAAAATAATTGATGATCGACGGAACTGTAATCTTTCTTGTGTGGTCGATCTCGCTGAAGCGGACGCGGCCGTCAATCATATATTTATACTCCTTCTTTGGCACTTGCAACGTAACTCCTTTCCACTGTAATGACACACTGATATCTTGGATCTACAATCTGTAAAACTCCCATGATCGCAGACCGGATATGGTCCTGTTTTTTCTGATCATATTCAAATGGTACGACCAGATCAAAAATCAGATTGATCTGATCCGTTCCGGGAACCATTCGAAAGTCATGGATACTAAGCTTAGGATCCATCGCCCGCAGCACCTTCTCGACTTTCTCCTTTGCCTCCAGCACATGCTCGTCTTTTGTCTCTACAGGATCCATATGTATTACGAGCATAATCCCAAGCTGTTCTAATGCTTCTCGCTCCACCCGGTCGATAACCTCATGGGACGTCTCAATATTCACATCATTCGGGACCTCCGCATGAATGGATGCCATGCTCCTTCCTGGTCCGTAATTATGTACGATCAAATCATGACTTCCAAGAATCCCATCATGTTTCTCCACAAAGTCACTGATCTGCTTATAAACCTGTGGGTCTACCGGTGCCCCAATCAGTGGCTCCAGCGTATCTTTTGCGATTCCGATACCGGCCCACATAACGACTAACGATACACCAAGTCCTACATATCCGTCAATATTAATTCCTGTGAAATAAAAAAATAATACTGAAGCGATAGTAGCCCCCGTTGTAATCACATCTCCCATGGAATCTGCTGCAGCCGCCATCATGACCTGGGAATTGATACGTTTTCCAAGATTTTTATTAAACACTCCCATCCACAGCTTCACTGCCACTGATAGAAATAATATGAGCATAGATACCGCCTGGAAATGTAACTCTTCCGGTTCCCTGATCTTCGCAATAGCGCTTTTAAAAAATGTGAATCCAACTTCCATTACAAGAAAGGCCACGATCAGCGCCGCAATATATTCAATTCTTCCATGTCCGAACGGGTGCTCCTTATCTGCCGGTTTTCCTGCCATCTTCACCCCGATCAGACTGATGATCGAAGAACCTGCATCAGACAGGTTGTTAAATGCATCTGCCATAACAGAAATACTGTGAAGCAGATAGCCAATCAGCCATTTTGCCGCAAATAGCAATATATTACAAAAGATGCCTGTCACGCTTGCCAGCACTCCATATGCTGTACGCACAGACACCTTACTCGTATTCTCATAATCTTTTACAAAATGCCGTACAAGAAACTCTGTCATCTCATACTCTCCTAATCTCCGAAGAAAAACCATTTCACCTTAAGTTCTTTATTATCCGTAAGCAGTTGATATTCCTCATCGGTAAGCACCCCTTTAAGGTCTTCTTTCCCTTCATCACTCACCACCGCACAAGTCTTGTCCAGAAAACAGAGATTTGGATATAACACACACCACCAGTTATGTCCGGCCGCCTCACCCAATGTGATCCTCAGCGCCTCATACTCGCCTTGTGGAAATGTCATATCTCCGTATTTTTTTTCTGGGAAGCAGCACTTCGTCACGTGCGCATCTGCCTGATAATCCATGCCTTCCCGTTCAAGCACCTCGTCAGCCACCAGGATCAGATCATTTAAGTGAGACTCTGCCCATTTCTTCGTTGCCTGTGCAGAATTTTTCTGAATGCCTGGATTCATCTGCTCCGCCTGATCCATTGTCACTGCGTGATCCATCTGGTTTGTGGTGCCTGGCATCTCAGATGTCATATAGGCAATCACTGCGTCCCGGACTTTTAGCTTCACCCGCTGGTCTTTTTCACTGTCACTGTTGGCCAGCACATGAAAACGAAAGACTTCATCTGCAATCCCCCGCTGCGTCTCGCAGATTTTCTTATCCACCAAAGCCACGCGCCATGCAGTAAAACTCCACATCCATCCAACTGCTATACAAATACCAAGTATACCACAAATCAGATTCTTTGTCCCGATTTTATTTTTCAAAAGATCCCATAACTTTCGCATATCTATGTACCTCCTGCAATCACTCAAACATTGAAATTGAATTTATACAGAAAGTATGGACAGATATCCGTAGATTATACAGGTATCTGCTAATTATTCTTCGTTCTGATCTTGTCCGTCACCGCAGATACCTGATTATCAATATGCTGACATGTAACTGCTGTTGCTTCTACTTTTTCTCTTCTCTTGATATGGTACACGATTTCTTCGTGTTCCTGGGTCAATTGCTCGTGCACATCTGGGTTCTTCAAATATTCTACACGGTAGCGGTACATCTGTTCTCTTAATTTATTCAGCAGATGAATCAGTTTCTGATTATCCGTTGCCATATAGATTACATCATGGAATCGCACATCTGCCTCTGCTACTTCTGTGATGTCTTTACTTCTTTTCAGGACTTTTTTAAAATTCTCTCCGGCCTTTTCCAATTCTTCCAACTCTTCCTGAGTGATTTTCTCACATGCGAGCTGCACTGCCAGTTCTTCCAGTGCTTTTCTGACTTCCAGCACATCTCGCAGGCTTTTCTCCGTAATGTCCGCCACTTCCGCACCTTTTCTCGGAATCATAATGACCAGACCTTCCAACTCCAGCTTACGGATTGCCTCACGGATTGGAGTACGGCTCACGCCCAGTTTATTTGCAAGCTGGATTTCCATCAATCTTTCACCCGGTTTAAACTCTCCTCGAAGGATTGCCTGTCTGAGTGTATTGAATACCACATCCCTAAGCGGAAGGTATTCATTTTCATTGACTTTCAAATTTTGCTCCATGCTTTCTACTTCCTCCTTGCCTGGTGTATACTCGTTACATATACCTGTTTTGCCAGTTTCTGTTCCTTTATCTTCTGTGCCGCACGTTTCGCTGACTGTCTGTCTTCAAATAAGCCAAATACGGTCGGACCACTTCCGCTCATCATAGCGTTCATGGCTCCGCCTTCTTTCATGACATTTTTGATCTGTTCAATGACCGGATAGACAGGAATCGTCACCTGCTCCAGTACATTTCCCATACACTCTGCCACCTTATGGATATTCTTTCTCGCAAGTCCGTTTAAAATACCATCGATATCCGGGTGTTCTGTAATTTCCAATGCATCCAGTTTTTCATAGACCATCTTCGTCGATACACTGATCGGTGGTTTTGCTAACAGCACAAAACACTTTGGACAGGCCAAAAGAGGTGTCAGCTTCTCGCCGATTCCCTCTGCCAGAACTGTCCCACGCATCAGACAGTATGGTACATCTGCGCCAAGCTTTACCCCCCGTTCTTCAAGCTCAGTCATGCTAAGCCCCAGTCCGAACATCTTGTTGACACCAAACAGGACTGCGGCCGCATCGCTGCTGCCGCCTGCCATCCCGGCTGCCACCGGGATAAATTTCTTCATCTTGATCTCCACACCGTCGCGGATTCCAAACTCATCCATCAGAAGCTTCGC
>ERZ839489.866-NODE-866-length-24740-cov-7.980839_pt1 | contig 24740 bp, 20 predicted proteins | sample MGYA00519938_ERZ839489 | MGnify/ENA primary metagenome ERZ839489 (study PRJEB31850, sample SAMEA3708846) | human gut metagenome | biome: human gut; feature: human-associated habitat; material: faeces | place: China | collected 2014 ...
CGAATACTCGTAGATTTCTTGCACAGACATGAAAAATCACGAAGCGGATTTTGAGTCCCCCTCGTCTGCCATTCCGACACACCGGCGTATGTAGAACGGTATTATTATAGCGGATTTTCCGTCCAAAATCAAGACGCAGTTCCTTTTTGCAGAAAAAAGAATTTTTCGCCTTCCCTTTCCGGGGATTTCGTGGTATTCTTACGGCAAACAAGATCCTGGAGGTTCCTATGAATTACACGTTTTCTGCTCCCGTTACCGATGCACAGCGTCAGCGGGATGCTCTGCTGGGCGCGCTGGTGGGGCTGGCGCGCTCCACAGTCAATGAACCCAAAACGGAAGACACTGACCGCGTACTGGCTGCCGGTCTGCGGCTGGCGGCCGAACCGAATGCCGTCGAGAGCGCGCTGCTCCGGATGACTGACATCGTTGAAGCCGAGAAGCACCGGGTGGCTCCAAACTGCGCTGCCTGTGCCATGCCCTGCGGAAACACCAGCAATTATGACCTTGCCCGTTTGTGGGGCGCACCCGCAGAAATTTGTGCCCTGAAAGTTCGACTGCTTTCTGCGGTCTGCGTCCTTGCCGGACAAAAAACGACGGCACAAATCCAGAAGGAGATCTGCGACGATCTATTTGTGCTGGCAGAGGACTGGGACACCGAACTGCTGCTGCCCATCGTCACACGGGCCGAGGGACTGTGCGTCCAGTAACTTTTCCAGAAACAAAAAAGCATTTCCTGCCTGAAAACGAACCTTTTTTCACAAAACCTCTTTACAAATGCGCCGCAAAAAACTATTATATAGTTATATGCTGCTGTTTGATGCAAAGTTTTTCTACCGGCGCATTCCGGTATTATTCCCACACGCAAGACTATATGAGAAAGAAGGTAGAATCCATGTCAGTGAAAAAGCCTGTCGTTCCTGCCGCTGCAGAAGCTCCCGCAGCCGAGGCAAAGCCCGCACGCAAGACCGCAAAGTCCGCTGTCAAAACGGAGAAAGCCCCCAAAACAGAAAAGACCGCCCACAAGGGCCGTCCCCCGCTTTCCCCTGAGATCTACGTTGAATTTGCCGGCAAGCAGTATAACATCACCGATCTTGTGGACCGCGCCAAGGCCGATTACCGCCTGACCCACAAAGTGGGCGTGCAGTCCTGCAAGATCTACGTCAAGCCTGAGGAAGAGGCCGCCTACTATGTCGTCAACAAGGTCGGCGGCAAGCTGCCTCTGTAAAGGCTGCGTTTCTGTTTTTCACCGCACAGAAAAAGACCAGAGCTGTTCTGCCAAGTGGCAGTTCAGTTCTGGTCTTTTGTTTTACAATGTTACAAACCCATACGCTCTTCCCTGACGCGGAACGCGGGGTCTTACTTCAGGAACTTGTGCACGGCGCGGGCCACGATGCCGCCCAGGATGCCGGAGACGAGGAACTCAGCCACGCCCTGGACACCAACCAGCAGCACAACGAACATCAGGGGGTTGGCAGCGCCCTTAACAGACACCAGGTTCTGGACATAGTCGCAGTTGTAGAACGCCAGCACGATATAGCCCATGAAGAACAGGGTGTTCAGGGCCGGAGCGCACATGGCGCTGACGATATAGCTCCAGGTGCGGCTCTTGTCCAGCTTGCTCAGGCCGTTGAAGATCAGGCCCACACACACGCCCATCAGCACACGCATGCCCACGCAGAGGATAAAGGTGTTGACAGGGCTGACCTGGAACAGAGCGCCGGTCATGGCGGAAGCACCGGTAACGGCATCATAGAAGCTCACCGCGCCGAACACGCCGCCCAGCACAGCACCGGCCACAGGGCCCATGGTGATGGCACCCACCGCAATGGGCAGGGTCAGGAAGCTCATGTAAAGCGGGCCCATGGGCACACTGCCCAGGCCGATGGCCTTCATTACAAGTTCGATGGCGACCAGCAGTGCCAGTCGGGTGAGAGTGCGAAGATCGTTGTTTTTCATAATTCAGTTTTCCTCCTGCTGCCGTTCCGCCCTATACGTCGGATACGGCGCAAATCTGGTTTTTCTGTCAGGGAATCTATAAATAAGCGGGCAAGCCCACCTTATTTATCACAGGGAAATTTGATACCGGCGCTCCGCCGGGCTACGGTCAGCACACGGCTGACGGCCACGGAGGTATCCAGCATCCGGCTGCACAGCTCCTGGTCACCGCCCTCGATGGCCCTGGCAAAGGCGTGGAACTCCGCCGCCTGCCGGGGTCTGCCGCCGTTCAGGTTGAAGTGCTCTTCCTTGCCCTGATTGGGGTGGAAGGTCACGCCGCCGCACCAGTTGGCCGTGGATTTCTGCAGAATATAGCCCTTTGTGCCCTGGATGACATACCGGGCAGGCGCACCGCAGTCCTTGGCGGCCATGCTGACTGCCTTGAAGCTGTTGTACTCCATGGTCAGGATACCGCTGGTGTCGATGCCGCGCTCCATGTTGGGCAGGTAGTGCACCTGGTTCGGCTCACCGAACAGGCCCACGATATAGCTGATGTTGTAGACATTCAGATCCATCAGGGCACCGCCCGCACACTCCGGGTCAAAGGAGACCGGCGTTTCCCCGGCACAGAAGGCATCGTAGCGGCTGGAATACTGGCTGAAATTGCACTGCACCAGCTTCACCCTGCCAATGCGGGGCAGCAGCTCCCGGATCTTGTTGTAGTTTTCGAGGTACTGGGTGGTCATGGCCTCAAACAGGAACACCTTTTTGCGGCGGGCCAGCGCTGCCAACTCCTCGGTCTGGGCAGCGGTGCAGGCCATGGGCTTTTCCACAATGACATGCTTGCCCGCTTCCAGCGCCACCTTGGCATAGCGGTAATGCTGCAGGTTGGGCACGGCCAGATAGATCACGTCCACCCACTGCAATAATTCAAAATAGTTCGTGGTGCGCTGGGGAATGCCGTACTGTTCGCACATCTCGTCGGCCACCGGCGCACTGCGCTGGGTGCTGCAGAGTGCCTGCACCGTAAAGGGGCAGTCCGGCCCTGCCAGCCAGGGCAGAAACTCCCGCACGATCATCCCCGTGCCCAGGATCCCTAGTTTCATTGTTCTCTCCATCCTGTTTCGTCGTCAGCCGTTTTTGTTCTCCTCCTCGCGGCGTTCCCGGCGCTGGGAGCGGGGACGGCGGCCCCGGCGGAAATTGTTGTTTGGGTTCCGCCGCCTGCCCCCGGCGGCATAGTGCGGCTGAGGGGCGTTCATCTGGTACAGCAGTGCCAGCCCCTTCAGCAGCAGCTCCGGGTCGTAGGTCAGCGGATGGCGGCAGAGCGGCGTGACATACTTTGCCAGCCCGCCCGTGACCACCAGGGTGGCCGGGCGGCCCAGCTCTTCCTCAATGCGCTGGGTGATGCCGTCCAGCAGGACAGCCGTCCCCAGCACAGAGCCGGAGAGCATACACTTCTCGGTATCGACGCCGATCGCGCTTTTGGGCGAAGAAAGATGTACCTGCGGCAGCTGGGCGCACCGCTCCCCCAGCGCCCGCAGACCGGTGGAAAGTCCGGGGCAGATGACGCCGCCCCGGAAGACCTTATTCTCATCTATCACGTTGAACGTGGTGGCGGTGCCGAAATCAGCCACCAGCACTGGGCCGCCATACTCGTAATAGGCACCGGCGCAGTCGGCCAGAATATCCGCACCCAGCGATTTCGGATCGTCAACGCGCACGTTCATACCGGTCTTGATGCCCGGTCCCACCACCATCGGATCAATGTCGAGGAATTTGACGATGGACGAACGGAAGGAGTGCATCACTTTCGGCACCACCGAACAGATGATCACATCGTCCACATCGGATGGCTGAAAACCGCTCATTCTCAGGAATTCAGTCAGAAACAGCCCATACTCATCAGACGTATGGTTGGCTTTGGTGGTGATGCGGTAGGTGCCGGCGATGGTATCGCCATCCAAAAAGCCCAGCACGATGTTCGTATTGCCGATATCAACGGCGACCAGCATGATAACCCTCCAGATTCAAGATGGATTTCATGCGCAATTCTACAGTCCCATGGCTATGATGGCCTGCGGTGGTCGACCCAGCGTGGCGGCCAACCGTAGAACACAACATATACAGAGGAAGAACCATGTCTCAAGACAATGGTGCGCACATCGAAGACGGCGCAACCACAGATGCGAGCCTTGCCTCGCGTGCAAAGAATCCGAAAAAAAACGGCCCGAAGTGGTGGCTGATCTCACTGATTGCCGTCATCGTGGCAGTGGCGGTCGTCATCGGCGTCACGCTCGCTTTCGGCGGTAAGAAAGATGACAAGTCGGCCTCGTCCAGCAACCAATATGCCGACACCGTGACCATCGGCCTCAAACTGGCCCCCACCAATCTGGACATCCGCAACACCGCCGGCTCCGCGCTTGACCAGATCCTGATTGGCAACGTATACGAAGGCATCGTGGCACGTGACTCCAAGAACCAGGTCGCTCCCGCCATCGCCTCCAGCTGGGAGACGTCCAAGGACGGCCTGACCTACACCTTCCACCTCAATAAGAACATGACCTTCTCCAATGGCGACAAACTTGACGCCGAGGACGTGGCCTGGTCCATCAACGAGCTGATCGCTAAGGGCTACCACGACGCCGACGCGCTCGCCGCCGTCAGCAAGGTGGAGGCCAAGGACGCCGACACCGCGGTGATCACGCTCAAGACGCCGAACTCCAACCTGTTGTGGACCCTGACCGGTCGCGCAGGGCTCGTGTTCGACAAGGATGCCAAGTATGACCTGAAGACGCAGGCCGTCGGCTCCGGCCCCTACACCGTTGCCAAGTTCGTGGAAAACAGCTCGATCACGCTGAAAGCCAATGAGAAGTACTGGGGCAAGAACAAGGCCAAGACGCCCACTGTGGTCGTCAAGTATCTGGCCGACGACAACGCCGCGGTCAATGCGCTGAAGTCCGGTGACGTGCAGGTGCTCGCCCCGATTACCGAGAACCTCGCCGAACCGTTCAAGTCCGATTCCGCCAAGTACACGGTCAAAGCCGGCAACGGCACCGACAAGTTCGTGCTCGGCTTCAACAACGCTTCCGGTTCCAAACTGGCTGACAAGCGCATTCGTCAGGCCATCCGTTACGCCATCAACCACAAGGAGCTCATCGCCTCTCGCGGCGGTGCGGACAAGGCGCTCGGCGGCCCGATCCCGTCTCTCGACCCCGGCTACGAGGATCTGACGAATCTGTACCCGTATGATCAGAACAAGGCCAAGTCGCTCATGGCTGAAGCCGGCTATTCCACCGACAAGCCGCTTCAACTTACGCTGACCTACGCCAACATCTACGGCACCGAGCTCGGAGACCAGCTGCGCTCCCAGCTCAAGCCCCTCGGCATCGACCTGAAGGTGAATGTGGTGGAGTTCTCCACGTGGCTGCAGGATGTGTACACCAACCACACCTTCGATATTTCGCTGGTGGACCACAACGAAAGCCACGACTTCGCATCGTGGACCGATCCGACATACTATTTCGGTTACGACAACAAGAATGTGACCAAGCTGTACAACGAGGGTGTTGCCGCCACCTCCGACAAGGAGCGCGATGCCAAGTTCGCCGCGGCCGCCAAGCTTGTCTCCGAGGATGCGCCGGCCGACTGGCTGTTCAACTACCGCATCACCACCGCCACGGCCAAGGGCGTTGAAGGATTCCCCTTCGACCTCAACCAGACCGTTCTGCCCCTCTACAACGTGACCTACACGAAGTAGTTCGTTACAGCAATGAGCTCCCTCAGTGAGGGGGCTCATTGTTAATCCAAGTAAAGTAGGCATTATGCGATTCGTGTTGAAACGGCTGGCGTTATTCGTGGTGGCGTTGTTCGGCCTGTCCGTGGTGGTTTTCGCAGCATTGCGCATTCTGCCTGGCGATGTGGCCTCCGTGATGGCCGGCGTCAACTCGCCGCCTGAGCGTGTGACCCAGCTACGCGAACAACTCGGTCTGAATCGGCCATTGATTGCACAATACTTCGATTGGATGAGTGCGCTGGCCCGTGGTGACTTCGGCACTTCAATCCTGACTGGTCGCTCCGTAACCTCCTTGGTAGGCGCACGTGCGTCCATCACCTTTCCCCTGATTATTCTTGGCCTGCTCATCGCCTTGGCCATCGGCTTGCCGCTGGGCTGTGCGGCGGTACTGGCCCGCAGCGCAACGGTGCGTGCGGTGTTTCATGTACTGGCTATTGTCGGCGGTGCCGTACCTGCGTTGTGGGGCGGTCTGCTGCTGATTCTGTTGTTCGGGCGCGGCGTAGGATTGCTTGACGTGTTTCCCTCGCAAGGGTTCCCGCTGGATGGCTGGGGCGCACCCGGTTCGGCGATATCAGCGTTGGTATTGCCGGCTGTATCGGTCGGCATCATCGTGGGAGCATCGCTTATGCGATACACGCGCGCGGCCTTAGGGGATTTAGCCAGTTCCGGCTACATCGATATGGCACGCTCGTGTGGCATGACGCGCACTCAGGCGGTGTTGCGTGTGGGATTGCGGTTGGCAACCCCGCAGCTGGTGTCTGTTATCGGGCTGACCTTCGCTTCGATGGTCACTGGCGTGATGGTCATCGAAAACCTGTTTGCGTTACCGGGCATCGGCAACGGTCTTGTGACCGACGTGGGCAACCGCGACCTGATTGCCGTGCAAAGCGAGCTGTTCCTGCTGGCCGCGTTCTTTTTGACTGTCGGCCTCGTGGTCGATTTGCTCCACCGCGTGCTCGACCCGCGTCTGAAAACCGCTACCGCCATTACGGAGGTGACCGCATGAGCAATGTTCGTCGTGCGACGACTGGTGGTCGACGGGCTGCCTTCGTCATCGTCCTGCACTCCATGTGGCGTCGTGCCGAGGGCAAATTCGCACTTATCGTGCTCGCTCTGTGGTTGCTCATTGCCATCGTTTCCCTGTTCTGGACCCCGCAATCGCTGTGGGCCACTGATGGCTACCATGTATGGGCCAAGCCGTCCGCCGAGCACTGGCTCGGCACTGACGGCACCGGCGCGGACGTGTTCAGCTGGCTGCTGGCCGGCTCACATACCAATCTTGTGATCGTGCTGCTGACCGTAGTGGCATCTATGGCTTGGGGGCTGCTGCTCATCGCGGCCATGGTGGCGCGCAATGCGGCGCTCGCCAGTTCTTCGGTAGTGGTAGTTGATGCGTTGATTTCCGTTCCCACCGTGTTGATTGCGTTGATTCTGGCTGTGCCGTTGGGAGCGTCAATCGCGGTGATTGTGATCGCCTGCGGCTTCGGATATGGGTTGAATCTGGCTCGTGTGGCTCGCCCCGCAGCGTTGCTGGCGTCCCGCTCGTCATATGTGGAATCGGCCTTGGCCAATGGTGCCAGCGGGTGGCGTGTGCTCATAAGCCATGTTATGCCGAATATTCTGCCGGTATTGGCTGTGCAACTGTCATTGTCGGCGGGCACGGCGGTGTTGGCTGAGTCGGGGCTCACTTATCTCGGTATCGGTGTGCCGTCCGGTGTGCCGAGCTGGGGGCATTCTCTGGCCACTTCGGTCAAACTCATCAACGTGTTCCCATTAACCGTGGTGTGGCCCGGCCTGATCGTCACGGTTGTGGTTGTGGCGCTGAATATTTTTGGTGATGTGCTGCGCGATGCCATCGATCCGGTCACCAACCCCGCATTACGTGAAATAGGAGGCGAACGATGAGCGTCGATGTTCGCGGGCTGAAAATCACGATTGGCGGCAAACCAATCGTCTCTGATGCGGATATGACCATTGCCGACGGTGAACGAGTCGGCTTGATCGGTTCTTCAGGCTCCGGAAAATCTATGATTGCCAAGGCGATGCTGGGGTTGCTGCCCCTGACCGCTGTGACTAATGGGTCGATTGATATGGGCGGCACGGAAATTATCGGAGCTTCCGAACGTGCGCTTGCCGACCTGCGCGGCCGGTATGTGGGTACGGTATTCCAGAATCCGGCCCATGCGCTGAACCCGGTGATGACCGTGGCGCAGCAGATCGCCTTGCCATTGCGGTTGCACTATGATCTGACCAAGGCCGAACGAGCCGACCGAGTGAATGCCTTGTTGAGCAAGGTCGGGCTGGATCTCGATATGGCCGGCAAATACCCGCACGAACTGTCCGGCGGCCAACAGCAGCGCGTGGGCATCGCCACGGCGCTGATCACCTCACCGCGATTCATCATCGCGGACGAACCCACCACCGCACTCGACTCCATCACGCAACGCCAGATCGTGGACCTGCTGACCTCGCTGGTGGACGACGCCGGTGCCTCCATGCTGTTCATCACCCACGATTTCTCCGTACTCGCGCGTGCCACCACCCGCTGCTACGTGCTGGACGCCGGCCGCATCGTCGAATCCGGACCCACCGCCGACCTGCTCGCCGCGCCGACCACACCACAAGCCCAGCGCCTGGTCGCCGCCGCCCAAACCCTCACCCTCCACACCCCCAAGGAGGATTCGCATGAGTAACAGCAGTGTGCCGCTCCTCTCCGCCCACTCCATCACCAAATCCTTCGGCCCGCGCACCGCACGCCACCAAGTCCTCTTCGACGTCTCCGCCGACGTCCACGCCGGCGAATGTCTGGCCGTGATCGGCGGCTCCGGATCCGGCAAATCCACGCTGACCCGCATTATGCTGGGCTTGGAATCCGCGGACTCCGGCAGCGTGGAATACGAGAGCCAATCCATTGTCGGCGGCCGAAAATCGCCGGGATTCGCGGCCCTGCGCCGCGAATCGGGACTGGTGTTCCAGGACCCGTTCTCCTCGCTCGACCCACGTTGGCGAGTCGCCAAATCAGTGGCTGAACCGCTGAGTCTGCAACGGCGTGACCTGAACAACACCGATATCGACGAGCGAGTGGCCGCGGCTCTGACCATGGCAGGCCTTGAACCGGCAGACTTCCTGAACCGGTACCCAATCGACCTGTCCGGCGGCCAGGCGCAGCGCGTGGTCATCGCCCGCGCTATCATCAACGAGCCCAAAGTGATCCTCGCCGATGAGCCGATGAGCGCCATCGACGTGGCCGCGCGCATTCAGATCCTCGACACCTTCGCCGCCATCCGCGCGGCCCGGCCGAGCACCGCCATCATCATGGTCTCCCACGATCTCGGCGTGGTGCAGCACATCGCCAACCGCATCCTCGTGCTTCACGACGGGCGCGTCGAAGAGACGGGTCCCACCGCCGAAGTGCTCGGCAACCCCCAATCCGATTACACCCGTCAGCTCATCGAGGCAGCCTCGTTATAGACCTTTTTGGCTCCCCTCTCTGAGGGGAGCCGGCCGCCGGCGACACGCGCTTGTCGCGGGTTGTGCTATGGTGTGAGACATGCAGATTATCTCATGTTGTTGTCGCTAACCGACGCCCCTGGGCGAGCGGTCAGTGACGCATAACTTGAGATAGAGCATTCGAATCGCGGCAAATCTGTCGCATGAATTTTCATGAAATCGATGGCACGAGCGTAACCGTGTAACGCGCGAGTCGTGGTTAACATGAAAAACCGATTCACTTTCCGGCTTCACCGTACAGTGAGCGGGGATACTCGATTTCAAACTAAAGCCACAGTCCATTCGTCTGGGAACGTCGGTTCACGAACGCAACGCAGCAAAACCCCACAACCCCAGCAACGAAGGACTTCACATGACCATCCACAACAGCCTCGCAGAACTCATCGGCAACACCCCGCTCGTCAAGCTCAACCACATTCCGCAGGCGGCCGGCGTCAAAGCCACCATCGCCGTCAAAGTCGAATACTTCAACCCCGGTGGATCTTCCAAGGACCGCATTGCCGAACGCATCATCGACGCCGCCGAACAGTCCGGCCAACTGAAGCCCGGCGGCGTGATCGTCGAACCCACCTCCGGCAACACCGGCGTCGGCCTGGCCCTGGTCGCCCAGCAGCGCGGCTACCGCACGATTTTCACCCTGCCGGACAAGGTCTCCGAATCCAAGCGCGCGGTGCTGCGCGCCTACGGTGCCGAAGTCATCGTCACGCCAACCGACGCCGGCCCGGACGACCCGCGCTCCTACTATCAGGTCGCCGAACGACTGGCCAATACGATTCCCGGCGGCTTCCGCCCGAACCAGTACGACAATCCGAACGGCCCGCTGAGCCACTACTACACCACCGGACCTGAGATCTGGGAGGCCACGGACCACAAGGTCACGCACTTCGTGGCCGGCATCGGCACCGGCGGCACCATCTCCGGCACCGGCAAGTACCTCAAGGAAGCCTCCAACGGCGCGGTCAAGGTCATCGGCTCCGACCCGGAAGGCTCCATCTACTCCGCTTCCTCACGCGACGAAGTCCACCAGTACGATATCGAGGGCGTAGGGGAGGACTTCTATCCCAAGGCCTTCGACCGGAACATCACCGACGACATCGTGCGCGTGTCCGACGCCGAAGCCTTTGAAATGACCCGCCGTCTGGCCGGCGAGGAGGCGCTGCTGGTCGGCGGCTCGTCCGGCATGGCCGTGGCCAGCGCCATCAAGTACGCGCTTGCCAATGATTTGGACGAGAACCAGATCGTGGTGGTGCTCGCCCCTGATTCCGGCCGCAGCTACTTGGAGAAGATCTTCAACGACGACTGGATGCGTGCCAACGGCTACGGCGACATCGTGGAGCGCACCAGCAAGCCCTCCCTCGCCGAGCAGTACCTTAACGGAGCTCCCTCTGATGAGGGAGCTGGGGACGGACTCCATAACTAGCTATCAAAAGAATCAATACCAACATCCGCACTAACCAACCGCACCTGTTCTACCTTCGAATACGGAACGATCCCGAAAGGAACCCAATATCATGTCCGCTGAATACAACGCCAAGTTCGCCAACACCGACATCGCCACTCGCGCCATCCACGCCGGCCAGGAGCCCGACCCGACCACCGGTGCGGTCGTCACGCCGATCTTCGCCACCTCCACTTTCAAGCAGGATGGCGTGTTGGGCCTCAGGGGAGGCCACGACTACTCCCGCTCCATCAACCCCACTCGCACCAGCTTCGACGAGCAGCTCGCCGCCGTGGAAGGCGGCAAGTACGCGCTGAGCTTCTCCTCGGGCTTGGCCGCCATCGACGTGCTGCTGCGCTCCACCATCAAGCCCGGCGACAACATCCTGCTCGGCAACGATGTGTACGGCGGCACCTACCGCCTGCTCTCCAAGGTGTTCGTGCCGTGGGGTGTGGGCCTCGACGTGGTGAACATCACCGATCTGAAAGCCGTGGAAACCGCATTGGCCTCCAAGCACTACCAGTATGTGTGGGTCGAGACCCCGTCCAACCCGCTGCTCAACATCACCGACATCGCGGCCACCACCGAAGTCGCCCACAAGTACGGCACCAAGGTCGCTGTCGACAACACCTTCGCCTCGCCCGCCCTTCAGCACCCGCTGGCCGATGGCGCCGATGTGGTGGTCTACTCCACCACCAAGTACATCGGCGGCCACTCCGACGTGGTCGGCGGTGCCGTGGTGGTCAACGATGAGGAGACCCGCGAGAAGGTCGCCTTCCTGCAGAACGCCGCCGGCGCAGTGCCCTCCCCGTTCGACTCCTGGCTGGACATCCGCGGCCTGAAGACCCTGGATCTGCGCGTCAAGCGCCACAGTACCAACGCCCTGAAGGTGGCCGAATGGCTCGAATCCCAGCCCTCTGATGTGATTGAGCGCGTCTGGTACCCGGGCCTCGAGTCCCACCCGGGTCATGAAATCGCCGCCCGCCAGATGCACGGCGGCTTCGGCGGCATCGTCTCCGTGCAGCTCGCGGCCGGCGCCGAGGCGGCCAAGCACTTCGTGGACCACACGCAGATCTTCACACTGGCCGAATCGCTCGGCGGTGTGGAAAGCCTCATCGAGGTGCCCGCCGCCATGACCCACGCCTCCGTGGCCGGCACCACCCTGCAGGTGCCCGCCAACCTGGTGCGCATTTCGGTCGGTATCGAGAACGCCGACGACCTTATCGCCGATCTCAAGCAGGCGTTGGATCGTATCTGACCGTACTGACGGTACTGGTGGCACCGTATTGACGGTGCCACCACGCTTATCGGCGGACTCGCTATCGATTGGTACCTACAAAAAATCCCCGGCCCACAAGGGTCGGGGATTTTCCGTTATCGATTAAACATGGATCGAATCAGCTGGCGTTGCCGCCCTGCCATCCGGTGGCATCCGCACCAGCCGGGCGCAACGCCTGACCGGAAGTCGGTGTGGTGCCATCAACGACCACACGAGTGCCGATGGTGGCAAAGTCGTACATCCACTTGGCGTCGGCCACCTGCATGTTGATGCAGCCGTGCGAGCCTGGGATACCCTGCTGCACATAGATGGGGTGCTCGCCCCACATGTATGCAGGAACACCGTGCAGGGCCTCGCCGCCGTTATAGTAGGAAATCCACGGCGTGCCTGGCTGGTTGTAGCCTTCGCCAACCATGGTCTGCGATTCGTACTTGAGATACACGTAGAACGTGCCGGTATCGGACAGCATGGAACCATCGGCGGTGGGCTTGCCAGAAGCGATGTTGAACTTCTTGACCACCGTGGTGCCCTGATATGCAGTGGCAGTCTGGTTCGTCAGATCAACATGAACCCACTTATCGCCATTTGCCGTATCGAAGTTATGAGGCACCTCGACCTGCTTGACATCATATGGGCTGTCTTTCACAGCCACAGTGGAATCAGTGGACTGGTTCTGCTCGATGGCGGTAGCCAGACGTTCGGGGGCGTCCCCGGCACCAGTCACTTCAATACCATCCACACCGAGTGTCTTATCGGCACCAATTTCCACGCCGCCTTCGTCTTTCGGCGTGATGTAGACCTCGCGTGTCACCTTGGGAACAGTCAGTTCTTTGGTTACGCTGTCACTGGTGACGTACTTGGTGATGGCATCGCGGTCGACTACCAGACTCATGGTGCCACCCGCCTTATTCACCGTGGGCTTGAGGAATGAGGCAATGGTATCGGCCGGGATGGTGACGCTCTTGTTCACGCCGTTGTCCACGGTCAGTTTGAGGCCAAGCTTGGCATTGGCGTCAAACTGTGTTTGCTGTGCGCTCGCGTCATCAATCGGATTCTTTGCAGTCTGTAGCTTGACCGGCACCGTCGCATTTTCGCCCGGGGTCGCGACGGCCTCCTTGACTGCAGCATTGACAACATTGATATCCGGACCCTTGCCATCCTGACCCGCGGTGTAATCGAACTGCTTGGTGCTCTTGTTGTAGACAACGGTGGCAATCTGCGCTCGGTCGGCCTCATCGACCAGGCCGGCGGTGACGAATTGTTCGGCAGTCTCTTTGTCCCTGGTGGCGGTCAGAGCGATATGCGGCTGATCGAAAATATTGAGCTTGGCCACGTCGCCGGTCTTCGCGTTCAACAGCGCATCTACGGTTTTATCCGTGTCGACGGTGACGCCAAGGTCCTTCAGCGAGGCTTTGACGCTGTTGCCTTCGGCGGTGAACGTCACCGTGGTGTTATTCAGCCGCTGCTTCACAGTATTCGCAAGTTCTTCGCGGGTCTGGCCCATGACAGAGACATTGCCCAAATGAACACCGGGCGCAGCCTTGTCTTGGAAGTACCAACGTCCGACGAAGAAATAGGCTATTAATGCGGCAAGCAACACTGCAAATATGGTTATGATGGCAATCCGTGCGGCCTTGCCATGTGATTTAGCGGTGGTAGATGCCATAACATGTTCACCCACATAGGCTGTATTATCGGCATGGTTATTGGTGCCATTGTCACTTTGCTGTGGTGTGGCGGTACCTGAATCCGCGGCTGCGAACAGCCCATCGGTGGCCACAGGCTGCAGCACCGCCGTCTCCTGATCGTCAGGAGAGGAGAAGGAAAATGTATCGTTGGCCATCAAAATGCCCCGTCTTAGTTCTCTCAAAGCGGCATATCGTGCGATATGCCGGGAATAACGTTCCTTGACGCATAATAATACGGAAGGGCTACGTACATCGTTGCGAGGTATTCCGTTATACGCTGAAATCCAGCCGCGGTCGGCCTACACTGGTCGTTTATGACAGCACATCAGGCGGCGCTGGAGGCGCTCACACGATACTTCGGCTATGACTCGTTTAGGCCCGGACAGCAAGGAATTGTCGAGGCTTTGCTTGCCGGACGCGATGTCTTGGGCGTGATGCCCACCGGCGCAGGCAAGTCCGTGTGCTACCAGATTCCCGCCGCGCTCAGCCCGGGTATGACTTTGGTCATATCTCCCTTGATTTCCCTGATGCGCGACCAGGTCGATGCGCTGAACGACCTCGGTCTGCCGGCCGCGTTCATCAATACCACTCAAACTCCCGACGAGCAGGCGATGGTGTTCGCCCAAGCCGCCGCCGGGCAGATCAAACTGCTGTACGTGGCCCCGGAACGCTTGGAAACCGGGCGATTCCGCGACTTTGCCGCCCGTACGCCGATCTCGCTGATCGCCGTGGACGAAGCCCACTGCGTCTCCCAGTGGGGTCAGGACTTCCGCTCGTCGTACTTAGGTATCGGCGATTTCATCGCCGGGCTGCCGCAGCGTCCACCGGTGGGTGCGTTCACCGCCACCGCCACCGAACGGGTGCGCCGGGACATCGTGGGACTGCTGGGATTGCGGAATCCGGCCGTCACCGTTACCGGATTCGACCGGCCGAACCTGTATTTTGATGTGGTCAAACTGGAAACCAAATACAAGGCCGCATGGGTGGCGCGGTATGTGGCCGACCATCCGGACGAATCCGGCATCGTCTACTGCGCCACCCGCAAGACCACCGAAGCGCTCACCGACACGCTGAACCAGATGGGGCATCCGGCCGTTGCCTACCATGGCGGCATGTCGCCGGACGCGCGTGAGGCGGCCCAGCGCGACTTCATCACCGACAAGGTGCCGGTGGTCGTGGCCACCAACGCTTTCGGCATGGGCATCGATAAGTCCAACGTGCGTTACGTCATCCACCACAATCTGCCCGAATCCATTGAGGCCTACTATCAGGAGGCCGGCCGCGCGGGCCGTGACGGCGAGCCCAGCCGATGCACGCTGCTGTGGAATGAGTCAGACATCGTCACCCGGCGTCGGTTGCTGGATAACGATTATGAGAACGAACGATTGACTCCCGAAGAGCAGGAAATCGTTCGCCAGTCCAAGCGCCGGCTGCTGGACGGTATGGTCGGCTACTGCCGCACCACCGACTGCCTGCACCGGTATATGACCCGGTATTTCGGTCAGGAATTGTCGCCGAATGCTGGTTCCACGGCGGGTGAAGACATTGCGGCGGACTCTTCGCAGTCCGGCAAATGCGGTGCCTGCTCGAACTGCGAAAGCACGTTCGAGACCATCGACGTGACCCGCGTGGCGCAGGCGATCAGCCGTTGCGTGCATGACGTGGGGCAGCGCGTCGGTTCCGGCAAGATCGTCAAGATCCTGCGCGGTTCGCGGGCACAGGATCTGGCATGGCTGAACCCGGAGCGGATGCCCACCTTCGGCATGCTCAAGGACGTGAACGAGGCTCGCGTGCGCGACGTGTTGAGCCAGATGGCCACGGACGGGTACCTGTCAATCGCCGAAGGGCGTATGCCAATCGTCATGTTCGGTGCGCGGGCGGCCGAAACCGCCGCTCCCGACTTCCACTATGAGATCAAACGGGTGGAACGCAAGTCGGAGGCGGCCGGTTCCGGTCGGAGCGGGGGAGTGGCTGATACTGCCGATTCCGCCAATGTTCCCGGCGATGCGCTGGGCTCGTATATCCCGGACGATGACGAGGAATCGCTGTTCCAGAAGCTACGCGAACTGCGACGCACCATCGCCCAGGAAATCGGCAAGCCGCCGTACATCGTGTTCTCCGACAAGACCTTGCGCGACATGGCCCGCATCAAGCCGGTTACCAACGCGCAATTTCTGGCGGTCAACGGCGTCGGTCAACACAAGCTCGACCTCTACGGCCAGCGCTTCATGCAAGCCATCGCCTCGTTCAATGCCGGGAGTGCGTCATAACAATCTCCTATAGCGAACTGCGGAGTATTTGCGGGCGTTCTTGGGCTGGCTCGACTACGATGACTGTTCGATGCTTCATGACCGAACACTCGGCAAGTAGAAAGGCAACAGCATGGCAGAAGAAACGGCCGAAAAGCCCGTCGTCGAATCATTCCAGCTTGATCACACCAAGGTCAAGGCGCCGTACGTGCGTTACATCGACACCGAAACGGGCCCTCACGGCGACGTGATCTCCAACTATGATCTGCGCCTGACCCAGCCGAACGAGCAGGCCATCCCCACCGGCGGCCTGCACACCATCGAACACACCATCGCCGTGCTGCTGCGTGAACGCATTCCCGGCTACATCGACTGCTCGCCGTTCGGCTGCCGCACCGGCTTCCACCTGCTGACCTGGGGCACCCACCCCACCGAGGAAGTGGCCAAGGCCCTGAAGGAATCGTTGGAGTTCATCGCGTACAAGGCCACGTGGGATGACGTGCCCGCCACCACCGAGAAGAGCTGCGGCAACTATCGCGACCACAGCCTGTTCACCGCCAAGGAATGGGCCAAGCAGATCCTTGAGGAAGGCATCAGCTCCGACCCGTTCGAGCGCAAGGTCGTCTGATCGCAAGCCAATCGGCATGGAAGAACCCCGCCCCCGCATACCACGCGGACGGGGTTTCTTTGTGCCTATGTTTGTGCCTATGGCATGGTAGGTTTGCCGTCAGTTAATCGTTGGCCGCTGCACATCGGTAGCTTGGCATGTTGGAGAGGTGGAAGTGACTCAGTCGAACGCTGCAAACAAGGCGACAGGCCGCCGTTTCCGCCACGCCACCATGCGCGATCTGCCGCAGATGCAGAAAATCTACGCACGCGCACGCGCGTTGATGGCCGCCAACGGCAACCCCACCCAGTGGGGCAACGAATTTCCGCGTGAATCGATGATTGAGGACGACATCGCCAACCAGCGTACGATGCTGCTGGTCGACACCTGCAATGGCCACGAACGCATTCTGGCCCAGTTCGCCCTGTGCCCGGGCGAGGATCCGACCTACGCCAAAATCGACGGCGCCTGGCTGGACAACGACGCCTATGTGACCATCCACCGCATCGCCGCATCCGGTCTGGTGCGCCACGCGGCCCGCGACTGTATCAGGTGGGCCCTGAAGCACTACGGCAACGTGCGCGCCGACACCCACCCCAATAACAAGGCCATGCAGCACGTGCTCGAAAGCTCCGGCTTCGCCCGTTGCGGCCTGATCCAGCTGCTCGACCGGCCGGTCGACACCACCAGAATCGCCTATCAGCGCCACGAGTGGTGAGTGTGGCTGTCGCCAGCGTGTTCGGTTCCGCGGTGGAGCTGGTCAGGTAAGGTCCACGTCGTCGCGCACGTACGGTCCGTCGGCCGCCCGTTCAAACTCGTGCATATCGCAAAAACCGTACGCTGAAAGTAACTCAGCGTACGGTTTTCACGAAAGCAGCCATCGGCTATCGGTCAGCCGATAGACCTCAGTCCTCAGTCCTCAGTCGCAGCGACCTTGGCGTCAGCCCCGGCCTTCTGCTCAAGGCCGAGCTTGGAGCGCTTGCGGCTGTAGCCGAAGTACACGATCAGGCCCAGACCGAACCAGACGGCGAAACGCACCCAGGTCTCCCAGTTGAGACCGGCGATGAGCACGAAGCAGAATACGATGGCCAGAATCGGGGTGACCGGCACGCCCGGCGCGCGGAAGCCGCGGGGCGCATTCGGCTGGGTCTTGCGCATCCATAGAATACCGGCCGACACGATGATGAACGCGGACAGCGTACCGATGTTCACCAGCTCGAACAGCACGTTGATGTTGATGAAGCCGCCGGCGAACGCGGTCAGCAGACCGAAGAACCAGGTGCCCTTGAACGGGGTACGGTACTTCTCGTGCACGTGGCCGAAGAACTTCGGGAACAGGCCGTCACGGCTCATGGCGTAGCAGATACGGGATTGGCCGTACAGCTGCACGAGCATCACCGTGGTCATGCCGATGAGGGCGCCCAGGTTCACGATCACCGCGAGCCAGTTCATGCCGGTCTCCAGAATCACGCCGGCCACCGGGGCGTCGATGTACTTGGCGAACTCCTTGTAGGGCACCACGCCGGTCATGATCATGGTCATGACGATGTAGAGCACGGTGGAAACGGCCAGGGACAGCAGAATGCCGCGCGGCAGCGTCTTGTTCGGGTTGATGGTCTCCTCAGCGGAAGAGGACACGGCATCGAAGCCGATGAAGCTGAAGAACACGATGGAAGCGGCCGGCACGATGCCGTACGGCTGGGTGGAGCCGGGCTGGAAAGTGTAGATGCCGTACGGGGAGAACGGCTGCCAGTTGGACGGCTTGACATACCACACGGCGCACACGATGAACAGCACGATGATGGCGAGCTTGATGAGCACCATCACGTCATTGGTGCGCTTGGTCTGGTTGATGCCGATGGAGAGCACCCACGTGATGATGAGCACGATGACGAAACCGGGCAGGTTGAAGTAGGTGGTGACGTCCGGGTTGGTGCCGTAGGCGGCGGTCAGCTCGACCGGCAGGTGCAGGCCGAAGCCTTCCAGCAGTTTGTTGAAGTAGCCCGACCAGCCGGCGGACACTGTGGCCGCCTGCAGGGCGTACTCCAGAATCAGATCCCAGCCGATCACGAAGGCGATGAGCTCGCCGAACGCCAGATAGGCATAGGAGTAGGCCGAGCCGGACACCGGGGCCATGGCGGCGAACTCGGCGTAGCACAGACCGGCAAAACCGCAGCAGACGGCGGCCAGCAGGAACGATACGGACAGGGCCGGGCCGGCGGTCAGCGCGCCCTTGCCAGTGAGCACGAAGATACCGGTGCCGATGATCGCGCCGATGCCGAGCATCGTCAGATCGAAGGTGCGCATCGTGCGCTTGAGGGGAGTGGATTCGGCGACAAGCTGATCCACGCTTTTCTTACGAAACAGATCCATGTTCTTCTCTCATGAAATCTAGGATTATGGGGCTGAACCGGACGGATTTCCGGGATCCCGGCACGCCTCAACGCCGGGAATCAAAGGCGGCTTCCGAGAAACCGCATATCGGTCATTAGTGTACGACTGCCGGGCGAAAACAGACGATTGCGACTACACGTCACATTCTCGCGCAACAATAGGTGTCTATGAGCATGAACGCAGCACCTGAAATCGCATTCTCGTCCGAGCAGGGCAAGGCCAACTATGCGGCCGCCCGCCGCCAATACCCCGCACAGGCCATCGTGGACCTCAAAACCATGCGCGACAACATGGCCCACCTGGTCTCCGTGGTCGGCGGGCCCGCTTCCGGCACGGCGGTGATGGGTGTGGTCAAGGCCGACGCCTACGGCCACGGACTGCTGCCCGCCGCCCTGGCCGCGCTCGCCGGCGGCGCCACATGGCTCGGCACCGCGCAGTCGCACGAAGCGTTGCTGCTGCGCAAGCTCGGCATCGGCCCCGACCGCTGCCATATTTTGACTTGGGTATACAACGGCACCGAAGTCCCGTTCGACGAGCTGATCGCCGCCGACATCGACGTATCGGTCGGCTCCCTGCCCGGCATCGACGCGGTGGCCGCCGCCGCACGCAAGCTCGGCAAGCCCGCCCGCGTACACGTCAAGGTCGATTCCGGCTTCGGTCGCAACGGTTTCACACCGGCCGGATTCGACGCCGCGCTCGCCAAACTCGTGCCGCTCGCCAAAGAGGGCGTGTTGCATATTGTGGGTCAGTGGAGCCATCTCGCCGTGGCCGATTCGCCCGATGTGTCCGAATTCGTGTCCTCCACCGACCGCCAGATCGAAACATTCAAGGACTTCACGCGCCGCATGGAACAGGCCGGCATTCCGCCGGAGATCCGTCACCTGGCCAACACAGCGGCCACTTTGGACCGCCCGGAGATTCACTTCGAACTCACCCGCCCCGGCATCGGCCTGTACGGCTACGAGCCCGATCCCGCGATGGGCACCCCGCGCGACTGGCATCTGACCCCGGCCATGCGCCTGCAGGCGCAGCTCGGCACGGTCAAGGATGTGGAGGCCGGCCACGGCATCTCCTACGGCCGCACCTACCTGACCCCGGACAACACCTCGACCGCTATTGTGCCGCTGGGCTACGCCGATGGCATCCACCGCTCCGCTTCCGGTTTCGATATGGAAGGTGCCAAGCACGTGGAGAAGCCGGGCGGCCCGGTGCGCATCATGACCACCGAAGGCCCGAAGATCTACCGCGTGTGCGGCCGCGTGTGCATGGACCAGTTCATCGTGGACCTGCACGGATCCGCCGCCGAACTCGGCGTTCACGAGGGCGACACGGTCGAACTGTTCGGCCCGGGCCGCGGCGAGGATTACGTTGAGCCTACCGCCGACGATTGGGCCCGCGCCGCCGACACCATCAGCTACGAGATCTTCACCTGCCTGCGCAACCGCATCCCGCGCCTTTACGAGCATGCCGCCGAAGTGCTGCCCGCCGCCGACCTCGCCAAGCTCGACCCCGCCACGCTGCTATAAGGTGCATTACCGCCATACGGTGGCACCCCGTAATCCCTTCTTCCCGAATATGTGCCGTTGACATGTGCTGAGCGTCACATATTCGGGAAATCGGCCCCAATCTCCCGAATATGTGCTGTTGAGTTGACGTCAGTGGCACATATTCGGGAAGTCGGGATTACTGCGGCCGATATGTGTGCCTATGCTTGGAATATGGAAACGACTTTGGATGGGGAACAGGTGCTGAGCGATGAGGGCTACAGCGCCTTCGACGAGGAGCGATGGGCACCCGAGCCGCCCAAATCCAAGTCGCGCACGGCTTTCGAACGCGATCGCGCGCGACTGATTCATTCGTCCGCTTTGCGGCGTTTGGGCGCGAAAAGCCAGATTCTGATTGCCGGTACCGACGATTTCGCCCGCACTCGACTGACGCATACGCTGGAAGTCGCCCAGATCGGTCGCCAAATCGGCGCATTGCTCGGCTGTGATCCGGACGTGGTCGACTGCGCCTGTCTGGCCCACGACCTTGGTCACCCGCCGTTCGGGCACAACGGGGAGCGTGCGCTCGCCGACATCGCCAGCAATATCGGCCGCTTCGAGGGCAACGCACAGACCATGCGTATCCTGACCCGGCTCGAACCCAAGATCTTTCACCCGGACGGGCGTTCGGCCGGCGTGAACCTGACCCGTGCGGCCTTGGATGCGGCCGTCAAATACCCGTGGACCTTGGCCGAAGCCGACCGACACCCGAAGGGGGAGCGGTCGAAGAAATTCTGCGTCTACCCGGATGACGAACCGGTGTTCCGCTGGCTCAAAATCGGCGCGCCCCAGGCCGCCAAACCCATGGAATGCCAGATCATGGACCTTTCGGACGATATCGCCTACTCCGTGCATGACGTCGAGGATTCCATCGCCACCGGCGCGTTCGATCCGATTGTGCTCGCCGATCCGAAGATGCTGGACCACATCATCGAGCAGACGCGCGCATGGTATGGGGCGAAGTGGGATGCCGACAAGCTGCTGGCCGCGTTCATGCGATTGCGCCGAGAGCATTTGTTCCCTGCACATTTCAATGGTTCGCGCGAATCGTTGGCGCAGCTTAAGAACATTACGTCCGATTTGATCGGCCGCTTCTGCTGGTCGGTGGAGACCGCCACGCGCGACACGTATGGGCCCGGGCCGTTGACCCGGTATTCCTCGAACATCGTGATTCCCGAGAACACGAATTACGAGATCGTGGCACTGAAGGGCATCGCCGTGTACTTCGTCATGGCGCCTCGCGAGCGCGAGCCATTCCATCAGGAGGAGCTCAAGATCGTATCGGATTTGGTCGATGTGCTTATGGCCGATTCGCCGCTCCCATCCGACGCTTTGGAAAGCCAGTTCCTGGCCGATTGGAATGAATCCACCAATGACAACGAGCGCCTGCGCGTCGCCATCGATCAGGTCGCAAGCCTGACCGACAACTCCGCTCTGGCCCTGCACTCCATCTTGTGCTGAGGGCGTGTTGGACGGGTGCTTCCCTCAGTCTCGCTGCGCGAGCCAGCTCCCCTCGGGTGAGGGGAGCTGTCGCTGTAGGCGACTGAAGGGAGTTTCGCGGAAGAAATGATAACCGACGGTAAAAATTTACCGTGTCTCAGGTGAGGCGGTACTCTAGAGACTTATGGTCGGAATGATTAAGAAAGAAGATGTCGAGAAGGTGCGCGCCGCCGCGGACCTGTATGACATTGTATCTGCGACCGTAACGCTTAAGCCCTCCGGCACCGGCACCTTCGTGGGCCTGTGCCCGTTCCACGACGAGAAAACCGGCAGCTTCAACGTGCGTCCCTCGCTCGGCGTGTGGCACTGCTTCGGCTGCGGCTTGGGTGGCGACGTATTCAAATACGTCGAACAATCCGAAAACATCGACTTCCGCGAAGCCGTGGAACTGCTCGCCGACAAGTACCATATCGAGCTGCACTACGAGAACAGCGGCAACGGCCCGGCGCGCGAGAACACCGGCTCCAAGCGCACGCGACTGCTGGAAGCCTGCGAGGAAGCCCAGCGCTTCTTCGTCTCCCAGATCTTGACCAAGGAAGCACTGCCCGCCCGCAAGCTGCTTGGCGGCCGCAACTTCTCCCAAGCTGATTGCGAACGTTTCGGCTGCGGCTACGCGCCGCAAGGCTGGGATAATCTCGTGCGCCACTTGGCCTCCAAGGGGTTTACGCAGAAGGAAATCCTCGACGCGGGCTTGGCCCGTCAAGGCCAGCGCGGCATCTATGACTATTTCCGCGGCCGAGTGACCTGGCCCATCCGCGATTCGACCGGCCGCACGCTCGGCTTCGGCGCGCGCAAGCTGTATGAGGACGACCAGATCGCCGCCAAATACATCAACACGCCGGATACGCAGCTCTACCGCAAAACCCAGGTGCTTTACGGCATCGATTTGGCCAAATCCGCCATCGTCAAGAAGCGGCAGGTGGTGATCGTCGAAGGCTATACGGACGTGATGGCCATGCACTTGGCCGGCATCGACACCGCCATCGCCACGTGCGGCACGGCGTTCGGCGCCGAGCACGCCAAGATTGTGCGCCGCCTGATCGCCGACGATTCGCTGGGTGCGGTCCAGCTGGTCGGGCCGTTGAAGGTCAAGGACCAGCCGTTGAGCTCGCGCATCGTGTTCACGTTCGATGGTGACGCCGCCGGCCAGAAAGCCGCGCTGCACGCTTTCGGCCTCGATTCGGCCTTCCTCTCCCAAACCTTCGTGGCCGTGGCCGACGACAATCTCGACCCGTGCGACCTGCGCATCGAGCGAGGCAACGAAGCAGTGCGCTCGCTGATCGCCCGCGCCAAACCGTTGTATGACTTCGTGATTGACGCCGCCATCAGCCGGTTCGATCTGACCTACACGCCCGGCCAAGTGGGTGCGATGAAAGCCGTGGCCCCGCTGGTGGCGCAGATTCGCGACCGCTCCCTATGGGACGCTTACGCGCGCAAGTCCGCGGGCCGTATCGGCGTGGACCTTGAGGTGATGCGCCGCGAGGTGATGAACGCACGCCGGCAGATGCACGTGCGCGATGAGGACGCCTACGCGCCCAAACATCGATTCGAGCGTGACGAGCCGCGTGTGGAACCCGGCACCAACCCATACGCCAATCCGGCCACGCGCAAGGCCTTGGAGCGCCGTGACGCCGCCGAACAGGCATATTTCAAGATCGACGACGCCGTATTCATCGCCGAGCAGCAGTTCATGGCCGTGCTGATTCAGGTGCCGCGCGCCATCGACCGCACCATGTTCGGGCAGCTGACCATCGACCATTTCATGACTTCGGTGTTCCGCACCCTGTTCCAGGCGATCGCGGCCGCCGGCGGACTGCCATCCGACGATACCTCGCAGGGGCTGTGGATGCACAACCTCACCAAGGCCGGCGGGCCGATGCTCAATCAGGTGATCAACGAGCTGGCTGTCATGCCTCTGCCTCTGCCTGGCGACGACAGTGGCAACGGTGCGCAGCCGGTGCAGGCCAACGTGTCGGGAGGAGGTGTTGGCGTGAATGGCGGTGCCGCCGCAGTACAGCTGCGTCCTGCCACGCCGGAGGAGCAGCGCTACGCCACTGAGCTTCTCACCCGATTGTTGGACATGGGCTTCATGCGCCAGATCGGTTTGGCCAAACGCCGCATGGCCCAACTGCCCGACGGCGAAGAGAAGATAACCCTCCTCGGCCAAATCGCCCGCATGGAAACCGCCCGCAAAGACCTCCAAGCCCAAATCTACGGCAACACCATCGGCTAATACCCCCCCACTGATTGCGCGCATCCTCGAATACGTGCCGGATGCATAAGTCCATACAACCGGTTGCCGGATTGGATGGGTGCAGAAGTTGCGGATTGGCCCCATCCAAATTGGACTGGTTTGGGTGGGCCAATCCAATCCGTTCAATAATGAAGCGCGATACCAAGCAGCGTCGAAACGAAGGGAAACTCATGACGCAGAATCGTGCGGAACTCAACCGTAATCTGGCCCAGATGCTCAAGGGTGGCGTGATCATGGACGTCACCACGCCCGAACAGGCGAAAATCGCGCAGGATGCCGGCGCATGCGCGGTGATGGCGCTGGAGCGCATCCCCGCTGACATTCGTGCCGCCGGCGGCGTCTCCCGTATGAGCGATCCGGCCATGATCAAGGGCATTCAGGAAGCTGTCTCCATTCCGGTCATGGCCAAGGTGCGTATCGGCCACATCGCCGAGGCCCGCATTCTGCAGGCCATCGAAATCGACTACATCGACGAATCCGAAGTGCTTTCCCCGGCCGACGACGTGTACCACATCGACAAGAACCAGTTCGACGTGCCGTTCGTGTGCG
>ERZ839489.875-NODE-875-length-24502-cov-3.658404_pt1 | contig 24502 bp, 21 predicted proteins | sample MGYA00519938_ERZ839489 | MGnify/ENA primary metagenome ERZ839489 (study PRJEB31850, sample SAMEA3708846) | human gut metagenome | biome: human gut; feature: human-associated habitat; material: faeces | place: China | collected 2014 ...
ACCTGTTCTTTTCCAACTTCATACAGAGCTTCCTGATTTCTCCTTGAAAATCTGACCGGAACTCCAGTATAATCCCATACGTTTTGCAAAATCTCTTCAAAACATTTTCCACCTGAAATGCCTGATACGATCAGTTTATAGCAATAATTCATATCCAGTTCTTTCTTGCCACTTTTATCTGCCTGAATCATCTCAATAAAAGCGGCAAGTCTCGTAGATATCTGTCCTTTATCTGCCGACGAGTAATCTGTATCAATAGAAATGTATGGGAGATTCTTTTCTTCATTTACAAACTTTCGGATATAAATAGATTCCGCACCTGTCGCATGGCAGCCTGACAGAATCATTTCTACAACTCCATCTACATGATATTCCTCAATAATTCGTCCGATTAATTCAATTCGATTGTCGTTCGGCGTCATAATAGAGCAACCTGTAGATAAATATCTTTTCGCTATTGCCCCATAAATGTCTTCCTGAGTCTCATCCACCATCTGGTCAAGCGTCTTTACCCCACTGCAGTTTTCTACCGCAACAACTACTCCGCCATTTTCTTCGATTCCTTCCAGAATCTTCATTGTATCTCCGCCAATCGGACAGCCTGTCACCAAAATTCTCGGTCTGCTCTCAAGATGTTTTCCCTGTTGATATTCTTCCAATATCTTTTCTGTGACAGCATCCACCAGTTCCGGTGTCGTCTTAAAATCAAAGCGATACTTAGAGCCATTGATCATCTTCTGGATATCCGTACCAAAAACCGGTGCCGGATCAAGCTTCATCACTTCGCATAATTCCTTTAGGGATCTGCGAATCTCATTACTCAGATGCACTGCATGATGGATCATCTCATCCGTAATAATAACGTGGAAAAATTCTTCAAAGTATTCCTTTGTCCTTATGACTTCCCGTCTCCAGAATTCCAGCCCTTTCTCAGACTGGCTGTTTGGAAGTTCCATAACAAACACCGGCTTAAATTCAGCCATCAGTTCATACATTTTTTTCTTTCCATCACAAGTTGTCTCACCAATCACAAGATCTGCAAAATGGAAAAATGGACATTTATCCTCGATTGCAAAACCATAACTCGATTTTACAAGTGGACACATGCTCTTAGGAAGTTCACGCTCTGCTGCCGTAACTGTCTCATTCGAAAAAGAGCATAATCCGACTGGGATTGCACCTACTGCCATTGCAAGCTCTGTTGGAAAATATGCACAATACATTCCAACAACAGGTACACCTTTGTCTTTATACTCTTTTACCTCTAAAAAGGCTTCCCGCCTTTTTTCTCCAAATTCTTCAAATATCTCTGGTAAATCTTGTACAAGTTTCATGCTCTAGTCCTCTGAAGATTTCGACAGGTCATACATAATCATAAATGCCAAAAGTTCTCTCGAAATCTCATTATTGTTAATATCTAATTCCAGACAATCTTTTATTTGCTTTAATCGATACACTAATGTATTTCTGTGGACATGAAGTTTTTCCGCTGCCATTGTCACATTGTTTTCGCATAATAAATACATTTTCAATGTATCATAAAGCTCTGTGTGATTTTTCTCATCTTCCTTTATCAAGTTCAAAATCGAATAGTCACTCAGTCCTGCCTCTTCGATTAAAGGCAATGTATAAGAAAAAATACCCTGAAGATACCAGTCCTTTTCTCTTTTAACCCCTCTGACATCACATATCTTCGGAATCCGTTCCATCTGTTTTAGCAAATCTCTTTTTGTTCTACAGTCATTGATATCTTCAAATGTCTCACTCATATAGCAGTTCAGATTTTCTTTCTGCACCATTTGATAAATCTTTTTCGCAGTCTGATCAGAAACCTGATATAAAACAACCGTCAGAGAGTGTTTCTCTTCATACAAGTAAAAATGCTCCCAGATTCTTCCCAGTTTTGCTGCCTCCACCGCCATATCAGAAAAATCATCGGTAAACAAAGCCATCAAATAATTTCCTTTTAATGTATGACTCTGCTCCGATTCCACAAAATGCTGTCCTTCAAAAATCATCCAACCGATAATATAGTCTTTGAGCGAAAGATTTAAATACGTATTCTTCTGCTTCTCTTCAAAATATTGTCTTGCTGTTTCCGTCAGAATTGTTCCTAATTCTTCAAAAAACGTCCGAAACTCTTCATTACTATAGTGAATGATGATATATCCAATATTTTTCTTCTTATCCTTCACCGCAGCAACCGTCTGGAACTCTCCATTCGGTGACACTTCCTCAAAGAAATAAGGATAATCTTCCAATGTTACATGCTCTTCTATAATCGAACGCATGCTCTGGTCTTTTCCCGAGCAGGCATAAGCCAGAATCTCTCCGGACTCCGACACAAAAAATATCCCGGCATGAGTATATTCATATACCTTGTTTGCTATATATCCCAATACGTCATCCTCGAGCATTGATTCAAATATAAATTTATAACAGACATCAATTTCAAACATATCCACACTCTCCAATATGGATATTATTTATCAAGATGAATTGTCTGTCAAATAGATTTCTTTTGAAAGATATATTGCTTTTATCAATAAGCTTATTCGATCGTTGTCACCTTTCCATTTGTGAAACAATAATCTGTCAATTCATTTCCAATACCAGGAAGATCCGGAACTGTAATATATCCATCAACTGGCTGATAATCATATTTACATAATTTTTTATTATAATCATATCGATTATACACATGATGTTCATGTATCGTAAAGTTTGGAATTGCTGCTTCTAACTGTAAAGCAACTGCTGTTGACAATGGGCTTGCACACACATGTGCCTGTACTCCTACATCATAAATGTGAGCTAAATCGCATATTTTTTTTGCTTCCGTTAATCCTCCACAGTTACCGATATCTGGCTGAATCAACTGAATGGAACCATCTTCAAAATATGGTGCATATCCCCATCTTGAATAAATTCTTTCTCCCTGAGCAATTGGGATATTTAATTTATCACAGACAAATTTATTCATCTTCGGATTTGGTGTAGTTGGTTCTTCAAAAAACAATATATTATATTTTTTCGCCTGCTCTCCCAGTTGCACTGCGACCTGCGCATCTATATAGGAATGATTTTCCATAATAATATCTACATCTGGTCCAACTGCCTCTCTGACAGCTGCAAGGCGGTCAATTACAACATGGACATGATATGGATCAAGCACTCTTGTTGTCTCCTCAGAGCTATAGCGGTATCCTTTCGGATTGAATGTAAAAAAGTCAATTTTTATAGCATCATAGCCTTCCGAAACAGCTTTTTTTGCATTTGCAACATAATCTTCAATCTGATATGCCGGTGTTTTTCTTTCTCCCCAGCCAAATTGGAGCTGACTTGCATAACAGCGAAGCTTATCTCTCATTTTCCCGCCAAGCAACTGATATACTGGAACATTAAAATATTTTCCTTTTATGTCCCATAACGCAATATCTAATGCAGAAATTCCTGCAAATACAATCGGTCCCCCATTTTGTGCCCAGAAAGTCGATTTATATAATTTTTCCCAAATAACTTCTGTATCCAACGGGTTCATACCAATTATCAATTTTGCCAGATCCTGAATCATTCCATATGCCGCTGTAGATCCAACACCATATGCAATTGCAGCTTCCCCATCTCCATATAATCCTGTATCTGTATAAACGCGACACACTATCGGACGCCATCCCGGCTGATCAGCCGGTTTATCCTCAATCTGAATTGCATCTACTTTTGTAATCTTCATATTTATTTTCCTCCTTTGTCTTTCTGTTAATTAATTGTCCATCTTAAAATACGGTTTTTCATTTTTTCGAATATCTGCATAACAATAACCAGAACTACAACCATGAAAATGAAGCCACTCCACGCCTCACTGTAAAGTCCATATTCTGCAAATTTTTTTACATAAAATCCCATACCAAATTTTGCGCCATACATTTCAGCATATACAAGCACTACAAAGGATCCTCTAAGAGATGTAATAAACCCTGACATAATAGACGGCATTGCTGCAGGTAAGATTACCTGAAACATCTTTTCTACCGGATTTAACTCCAAAGTTTTTGCTTTATCAAGATAAACTTTGTCTATCGTCATAATACCATTAATTGTAGCAAAAAATGTAGCCCAAATTGTATTGTAGACCACCAGGAACAAAGAAGCTATTCTAAAACTTGGAGCCATAAGCAGCGCAAATGGGGACATCAAAATAGATGGAATTACACTAATTGAGTAAACCACCGGATGAACCACTTTCCGAATTTTTTTACTCATCCCAAGAATAGTCCCACCAACTATCGCAATTACAACAGCAATAATAATAGCTGGAATCATTAATTGAAATGAATAAAACATATTCATAAATAATGTACCAATATTTTCTTTAAAAGAATTTGCAACTTTGCTTACCGCAGGGAAAAGATATCCACCAAAAAGCTGGTTATCTGCGATATACTTGTACCCAAAAAACATAGCCAGATAAATACAACCTGTTATCCAATAATCCTTTATAAATTTTAAAACTTTTCGCATAGATACCTCCGAACCATTACCTTCTTAAAAAACCCAATTCCGCAGTATAAAACGGCGGAATTGAGTTATTTGTTAATTATCTCTTATTACTGATCGTTTTCTTCAAAGAATTTAACTCTTCCATCATAGAAATCTGGATCTTCATCATGATATTCTGCTACACACTCATCAAGAGCTTCTTTGTAAAGTTCTGTGTTAATATGATCTTCAATGTTGATTTTGTCAGCATCTGCCTGATCAATGAATCCCATCTTAATCATAGCCTCCCATGTCTTAACTACAGAATTCTTACACGGATCTACACTGGAAACATAATTATCATTTAACAGATATGCTGCAACATAATCTTCTTCTGCACCGATTTCTTTTGCAAGAATTTTTACACACTCTTCTTTATTTGCAAGATACCACTGCTCAGCACGAATCAGAGATTTCAGAAGAAGTTTTACAGTTGTAGGATTCTTCTTTACAAAATCAGTATTCATGTTCATACGGCAGCATCCATAGTTTGGTACAAGATCATCTAACCATGCTTTAATCTCAATTTGATCATTATTACCTACTGCATATAACTGGTCTCCACTAAGTACTGCATAGTCAGCTTCTCCGGAAACTACTGCTGCAAGACGGTCACTGTTTGTACTATATGTAAGCCATTCAACATCATTATTAGGATCAATTCCTGCATCTAATAATGCCATACCTACTACCGGATGTACCCCTGCATATGCAAATTTAGAACCTTTCAGACTTGTAACATCTTTATACTGAGTATCTTTCTTTCCAATAATATACATACCTTTCAGCATATAGCCACCAACGATTGAAAAATCAGAACCTGTGGAGATAAACTGAAGCGGGTTATTTGTTCCCTGGTTAGATGTTACATCAACCTGTTTTGCCTGAAGTGCCTGAAGTGCTGCTGTTGAAGACTCAACTGGATCTTCAATTACATTGATTCCAACTTCATCAAAATATCCCTGCTGTTTTGCAATTGTAACAAGAATATTTCCACTATTTGCTCTTGCCCAGTGAATTGTATCCACTTCTGGAGTTTCTTTGTTGTCTGTGTTTTCTGTTTTTGTCTCTTCCTTTTTATCATCAGATGAATTTCCACCACATGCTGTAAGGCTGAAAGTCATTGCTGCTGCAAGAAGAAGTGAGATAATTCTCTTTTTCATTTGTTCTCTCCTTTTTAGTTAAATATTTTTATTTGCAAATAGATTTCTCTATTATTGCACGGTTTGTACATGTGCTTCCACATCTTGATTAATTTGACGAAGCAGTTCATTTCTAAGTTTAATTGACTCTGGATCTTCAAATCTGGAATCTCTCGTAGTACGTTTCTCATCTGGTATCTTTACATCAAAAATTATATTACTTGGTGATTGTCCAAGCACAATAATCCGATTAGCCAAAATCATTGCTTCATCTACATCGTGTGTTACAAAAAAGACCGTCTTTTTATCTTCCTGTTTTTCCCAAAGTTTTAATACCATATCCTGAAGCATGGAACGGGTTACGGCATCAAGTGCACCAAACGGTTCATCCATAAGAAGAATTGGTGGGTCAATTCCAAATGCACTGGCAATCGCACATCTTTGTTTCATGCCACCAGACAATTCTTTAGGGTATTTACGGTAAACTGATTCATCTAATCCTACCGCTTTTAATAGCTCAATCGTTCTTTCTTTCAGATGATTTTTATCCCAGTCCGGAAATTTCTTTTTTAATGCCAACGTTATATTGGCTCCGGCTGTTTTCCAAGGGAACAAGCCATAATCCTGAAATACTACTCCTCGATTCAAACTTGCACCATGTATTTTTTCTCCATCGACTAAAATTTCACCTGTTGTACAATCTTCCAACCCAGCAATCAAACGCAACAAAGTACTCTTTCCACAACCAGATTGTCCAAGAATACAAACAAATTCTCCACCTTCTACATCCACATTAATGTCTTTCAGAACTAACTTATCACTGCCTGCATAAGAAAATGAAACATCATGAATTTTTATATCATGCATTTAGTTTCCTCCTTTTTCATTGAATTTCCGATAGGTACTTATAACATTTATGTCAAGCAAAAACATTTTCCTACATCATTCCTACATCATGTCTATCACAGTTGTTTATTATAAATATGCTTTTTTAATTTTTCAGCGTTTAATTTCTACAATTCACACTTTCTTTTTGTACATATCGCACATTTTCTATAACTAATATCATTTTATTTGTTTTATCTATAATCAAACCACTATCTTATCGCATTTCCAAACCTATGTTTATATGTTCCCACAAAATCTCCTGCAACATTTTGTTGCATCTATTGCCCTCACTCTTTATCTGTGCTACACTACATCTACATCAAATTTCGGGCACGATATTTTCATTATGTTTCAACGCCCATGGAAATCCCCAGCCAGGATTTCATTTCTGAATTTCATTGCTTTTTCAGCAAAGAATTCACTCAGATTTTTGATGATGTTACTCATTCACCGCAACTTTAAGTGCCCCTGCACTTGCACAAGTTGCATGCACACCGGGCAAATGTTACGGTACTTCTGAATTTTTGACAAATCCATTTTGTATAGAATTTATTTTCATTCAATTTCTATATTGTCTTTTTATACTTATAATGTTAATATATATTCAGAAGATTTTTAGTTTGCATTTGCTCAGAGAGGAGCGCTATGGAAACTACTAACAAGACAACTGAACATGGGGTACACAATTCAAAGATTCATGACAATGCAGCCAAGATTGTATTCGGAGATTCGACACTCTGTGCTCAATTTCTAAAAGGATACACGGATATTCCTTTTTTCATGAACATAAAGCCAGAGGATATCGAAGACGTTTCTTCACATTTTATTCCTTTATTTCAGGAATCCCGTGATTCTGACATTGTGAAGAAGATTCAGCTTGAAAACACAGAGCTTTATCTGATTGCACTTATTGAACACCAATCAGAAGCTGATGCTGACATGTCTTTTAGATTGCTCAGATACATGGTTTATGTCTGGACTGATTACGCTGCCACACAGGAAAAGTTACATCCTGGAATTACGAAATCCAAAGATTTTTTATATCCGCCAATCCTGCCAATTATTTATTATGAAGGCACGGGACAATGGACTTCTGCATTACATTTTAAAGACCGGGTATTCATGAGTGATATCTTTAAAGAATTCATTCCAGATTATAAATATCTGGTCGTTCCTTTGAATAAGTATTCTCAAGAAGATTTAATTGAAAAAGGTGATGAGCTCTCAGCTATTTTCATTCTTAACAAGCTCAAGAGTTCCTCTGATTTCAAACATTTAAAAGAGATTCCAGAAGACTACTGGAACCAATTGACACAGAATACACCACCACACATTTTAAAGCTTATTGGCGCTGTATTTTCAGCATTTCTTCATACAATCAATGTCCCTGCTGAAGAAATCAATGACCTTACAGACCATATTACAAGGAGGCAGTTTAATATGATGTTTGATTCTTTTGAAGCATATGATGTACAGGAGACAAGGCGCGTCAGTCGAGAAGAAGGCGAGCAGCTCTACTTAATCAAACAAGTTATTAAAAGGATAATCAAAAACTTTTCTGTTTCTCAGATAGCTACTGATTTGCTGGAACCGCTTGATACTATTCAGCCAATCTATGACCTTGCCATGAAGCAGGCACCTGATTATGATGCTGAGAAAATTTTAAAATTATTACATACAGGAAAAATATAATTTACTATCCATAGCAAAAGAGGATGCAGCACTCATTTTTTTGAATGCTTCATCCTCTTTTAACCTCTTAAATTTCCTATATTTTAGTATTTCTTCGTCTATTCCTGAAATGTTTTCAATGCATCGATGGTTCTTTGAATCAGCTCGTCCAAAGTCCAGCCCAGCATATCTGCTCCTCTTTCAATTACTTTCCTGGAGCATCCTGCTGCAAAGTTCTTGCTCTTATACTTTTTCTTTACTGACTTAAGTTCCAGATCCTGCACACTCTTTGACGGGCGCATAAGCACTACAGCTCCAATAAGCCCTGTCAGTTCATCTACTGCATACAACACCTTCTCCATCTCATGCTCTGGTTGAATATCAACCGTAATTGCATATCCATGACTTGCCGTCGCATGAATAACACGTTCGTCGACTCCTCTCTCTCTCATAATTTCCTGAGATTTGATACAATGCTCTTCTGGATATTTTTCAAAATCCAGATCATGTAAAAGACCTACAATTCCCCAGAATTCTTCCTCTTCTCCATATCCTAGTTCTTTTGCAAAATAGCGCATCGTATTCTCTACTGTCTGTGCATGCTGCAAGTGAAATTCGTCTTGATTATATTCTGTTAATAGTTCCCAGGCTTCCGCTCTCGTCATATCAGGCATCTCCAATCTTTCATATACTTTCTTTTCCTATATGTTTTATATGATATATGCCTTTTTCTATATTGTCAACTAATTTTTCACGACGTTGGTATTCCGGTACACGGACAATAATATTCCCATATAAAAGTAAGTAATCATCATGGTCATATTTCCATGAGATAAAAATGGCATATAATTTCCGCTAATCGGATAAAGTCCTGCATTTACTCCAATATAGAACAATGACTGTAAAATCAAAAATATTACACAGCCGATGCTGAGCATATATCCCAGGCGATTCTTCTGTTTTACCGCCATTCGAAGCAATAGAGCCATAAATACCGCAAATACTACAACCAGAAAAACTCCTTTTACATTTCCAAAATAATGGAACAGGTATGTCCAGATATAATCATTTCTTGCATAATTATAAAGCGTGACAGCTTCTACTTCTGTGGCACCATTATATGGATCCGTTACTTCTATTTTTCCGGAAGACTGCGACTCATGCCATTTACTTGAGTTTGGATCTTTTGCAGCATTTGCTACGTCTGCAACCGCACCTCTTGTATAATCCCAGTGTTCTCCGGTAATTAAAGCTTCCAGTCGATGTACCTGATAATCTGTAACGAAACGTCCATTACCCCAAAATGTTATTCCGGACATCAGTAGCAGGCAGATTCCAATCACACCCCACATTCTAATCAAAAATTTCTTTTTATTTTCTCCAAACCAGCCCTTACAGACCGCCACATGCAGTAAGACCAGCCCTGTAATTCCTGTAACAACTGCAGATGACATAAATGGTATCATCAAATCGGTAAGTACTGATATTCCAAGACACACGGTACTAATGATCAGTCCTTTCGTTCCTTTTCTGCGGAAATGATAAATTGTCCCTGCGTAAAAGGGAATGACCAGATAGGACAATAACATCTGAACTATACTTCTGCCATTGACCATCGGTCCAATCCACATTGTTTCATCAAAAAAGATCTTACTAATTATAGAAAAGACTGCCGGTATCTGCATGACTACCCAAATTGGAAATGACCACTTTACTAATATAGAATAATCCAGATAACAGATTCCTAACATGACCGCTATTCCTATTAACATTGCACTCCAAATTCCACCATATAAAAAGTTATCTTTGAAAGCTTCCAGTGTACTCATATTCATTGTTGGAAAAGACGAAGTAACTACCGCCTGTAGGATCAGTCCCATAATACTAATAACTAAAATCGCCATCAGAACTGTCCATTCCATCTTCGGGCGGTGCACCCGGTCAAGCTTCACGCCTGCCTCCACTGGATCTCCCATCTCTACTACAGCCATCGACTCGGCTTCTTCTTCACCTAATCCATGAGCCATGAAATCCTGTTTCTGGTCTTCAATATGTGCCTCTACTTCCTCCGCAACCATGGTTCGCGCACGCTTTGTACGAATCTGTTCTGTCAAAGATTTCAAATATTCCTGTCTATCCAAAGCATACACCTCCCAGAACATTTCTCACTGCTCCGGCGTATTCTTTCCATTCTTTTTCCTTTGCCCGGAGCTGCTTCTTTCCTTCTCTTGTTATGGAATAATACTTTCTTGTCTTTCCACCCGCTTCCTGCTCATAAGACTTTACAAACTCCTTTTCTTCCAGTCCATGAAGGAGCGGATATAAGGTTCCTGCTTTTAACTCAAATACATTCTCTGACTTCTCCCTCAAAGTTTCAATCATCTCGTAACCATACATATCTTTTTCTTCCAGAAGCTTGAGAATCAACATCATCGTGCTTCCGGACACCAGGCTTTTATCTACTGCCATTTTATACCTCCCCTTTCTTTTTCAATTCAGAATCTTTTTAATCAGTTCTGATTTTTGCATTCATATCTACCCTGCCGACACATCTTATCCGATATAACTGATATAAATTGACTTTCATCATTAAAACAATGTTTTATATCGGCAATCGATATATCGGTTATCTACATAGTATATCGGTAACCGATATATGTCAAGCATTTTCTGTAGCTATGTGCAAGATATATGCAAGATATGTGCAAAGATATATGCAAAGAAGCAGCCGTTTTCACGACTGCTCCTGAACTTCCATATGCGTCTGATGCTTAAATCAGAAAATCTTATTCAATGACGATTTCAAACTCGTCCCCAACTTCCTTTGATGTTGGTTTCTTTCCCTGACTCTTTGCATATTTTTCAACATTTTCTTTCTGTACCGGCTCACTTACCAATACTTTAATTGGACCTTTTTCGTTCTTCAGAGCCTCTGCTGTCAGCATGATCGGCTCTGGGCAGGAAAGTCCCCTTGCATCTACTTCTACCATATCTATATACTCCTTTCAGACATTATTTTCAGCTATTCTGTTATAATTATTTCATCTGAATTTCTTTCTGTTCTTATTTCTTAGCTGTCTCTCTCTTGCATGTAAATGCTATGATGAACAGAACTACGATGCAAAGAATACATGCAACTTTTCCGTTAGTTGGAACTGCTCCGGCTACAACAGCTTTTGTCTCCGGGTTAAGTGCTGTTCCACTTGCTGCAAGTCCGAAGTTGTGACAGATTGCTGCTCCTACGAACATTCCGATTACAGTGACTCCTGAATCAGAAGATCCCTGTCCTGCAAGGATTAACTGACGAAGCGGGCATCCACCTGCAAGAACTGCTGCAAATCCAACTGTATACATACCAAGAATATTCCACAAGTGTTCAGAATGTGCAATAACTCCTGGTGTGTTAAATCCTACTACAAATTTTCCTGTTGCAATATTGAAGATCAGCATTACAACAAAAAGTCCGCCAATAACAGATAATAAATCAAAGTTCTTCATAATAATGACATCACGGATTCCACCTGCAAAGCACATTCTTGATTTCTGAGCCATAGCTCCGAAGATCAGGCCTCCTACAAGAGACATAATGATTGGTGCATGTAAGCTTCCCGGACCAGCCGCACTTACTTTCAAAAGTGATGTGCATGTTGCAAGAATCAAAATTCCAACAACGATGACTGGAAGTACTGCTCCACTTGCTTTTGTTGTTGCCTGTGCTCTTCCAAGGCTGAATCCCTGTTTCAGAGCAAATACACCAGTTGCTACTCCAAGAATAAATCCGATAAGTGCTACCCATGCATTTAAATCACCGGCTGACATACGAAGTACCATACGAAGTGGGCATCCCAGGAATACGAGTGCTCCGATCATAATGATCACACCAAGTACAAAACGAATCATCGGTGAAGATCCACCTGTAGAGCGGAATTCTTTTGTCGCAATTGAAATAATAAATGCGCCAAGAACCAGACCGATAATCTCTGGTCTTGCATACATTACTGCTTCAGCCTGATGCATCCCCATTGCACCAGCTGTATCACGGATAAAGCATGCGATACAGAATGCCATATTTGCCGGGTTACCAAAATATGCAAGACATGCTGCTACAAGTCCGCATATCACACCTGCCAACGCAAGTGTTTTCTTTGAGCCTGTTAAATTCATATTTTTTCCTCCTCCAATAACATAACTCTCGTCTTTAGATTACAACTTCTATTTTAGTTTCTTTTTTTCGACACGTCCAATTGATAAATGCATTAAATTCCTTATATTTATTGTTAATATTTATACATATTACATATCATATTAATAGGGTTAGTGCTTATATTTTTTCTGTATTTTCTTTATTTTTCTTGTATTTACTATTTTCTTCCTGTTTCTTCATTTATACAGCTCCCTGTTTTTATACATTTCCAATGCATATTTTGCATATTAAAAAGATTTTTCCATTTTTTTCTTGCATATTTATGAATTTAGGTGTATAGTATGATTTGCGATTGCAAATAAGATATTTTCTTATTAGAATAGAAAGTAAATGATACATTAGGAGGATTTCGAAAATGAAAGAAAAAGTCGTATTAGCATATTCAGGCGGACTGGACACAACTGCTGTTATTCCGTGGTTAAAAGAGACATTTGGCTATGATGTAATCTGCTGCTGCATTAACTGTGGACAGGGCGAGGAGTTAGATGGTCTGGAAGAAAGAGCAAAGATGGCTGGTGCTTCCAAATTATACATCGAGGATATCATTGATGATTTCTGCGACAACTACATCATGCCTTGTGTAAAGGCTCATGCAGTATATGAGAATAAATATTTACTCGGAACAGCTATGGCTCGTCCGGCAATTGCTAAGAAATTAGTTGAAATTGCAAGAAAAGAAGGTGCGGTAGCAATCTGCCACGGTGCTACTGGTAAGGGAAATGACCAGATTCGTTTCGAGCTTGGTATCACAGCACTTGCTCCAGACATCAAGATCATTGCTCCTTGGAGAATGACAGACCTCTGGAAGATGGAATCCCGTGAGGATGAGATTGCTTACTGTAAAGCACATGGTATCGACCTTCCATTTGATGCCAGCCACAGCTACAGCCGTGACCGTAACTTATGGCACATCAGCCATGAAGGTCTTGAGCTTGAGGATCCTTCCTGTGAGCCAAACTATGAGCATCTGCTCGTACTTGGTGTTACACCAGAAAAAGCTCCAGATGCAGGTGAATATGTAACCATGACATTTGAAAAAGGTGTACCGACAAGTATAAACGGACAGCAGATGAAGGTGTCTGAGATCATCATGAAGCTTAATGAGCTCGGTGCTAAGCACGGAATCGGTATCTGCGACATCGTAGAGAACCGTGTTGTAGGTATGAAATCCCGTGGTGTATATGAGACACCTGGTGGAACAATCCTTTACGAGGCACATCAGCAGTTAGAGGAGTTAGTTCTTGACCGTGCTACAACAGAAGTTAAGAAAGATATGGGAAATAAACTTTCTCAGGTTGTTTATGAAGGAAAATGGTTTACACCACTTCGCGAGGCAATCCAGGCATTTGTTGAGTCAACTCAGGAGTACGTAACAGGAGAAGTGAAATTCAAACTTTACAAAGGTAACATCATCAAAGCCGGAACAACTTCACCGTACTCACTTTACAATGAGTCTCTTGCAAGCTTCACAACTGGTGACCTTTATGACCACCACGACGCTGACGGATTTATCAATCTGTTCGGACTGCCGCTTAAGGTTCGCGCTATGAAACTTCAGGAAGTAAAAAGCAATAAGAAATAATTCTTGAAACCATAATTAAAATAATCATAAAAATAGTGTGTAGATTATCTTTGCAATGACCTACACACTATTTTTATTTAAGAATGCTTTTTCTATCTTCGGAATATCTTCGCTACGCCTGTCACTGCTGCCCCCATTACTACATACACATCTGCCAGGTTCGCGGTGAGTCTTCGAAATCTGCTGTTTTTCCACTGGATTCCGATATAATCAATGACTTTTCCACGAATCAGTCTGTCATAGGTATTACTGATTGCACCGGCTGTCAAAAATACCATGCCGAATTTTCTGAGCCATTTTCCTTTTTTGAGAAAGAGCCATGCATCATAAATTGCAAGCCCGGCACACAAGACACCAGATGTCTTTCTCACCAGCTCCGGCTTCTTATCCAGTGTATTAAAACAGAAGCCTTTATTATAAACCTTCCGGAGCACAACTTTGTCCAGAATTGTCTCCCGTTCTTCCTCTTCTTCAAAATTCTCCTCGATGTACTGCTTAATGCCCATGTCCACGCACACCAGCACAACAAGAAGTCCTCCTGCTGCCATCAATAACATCTGCTATACCTCCTGAATTTTTCGTATCTCCTCCTGGCACTGTGCTGCTTCTTCCTCTCTTTTTTCAATTGATTCGCACAGAGAAATATATTCCAGATCTGCTACTTCTGAAATTTTCTTTCCTAACTGCTCAAAAAAGTCTGCCATATTGTACCTCTCCCATCTGTTATAATCTTCTCAATCTGTCCAGCGATTGATACAGGTCCATCGTTCCATAGCCCCACTGTCGGTTCGGGAATTCTGAAAATGTGTTCTGCTGTGCTCCTAATATGATAATATTTGCCACCTGACTTGTGGTAACTCCTGCCGGAATCGGCTGGTTCAAAATCCATTCCATGATCATCGCACAGGCTCCGGCTGTGATTCCCGTTGCCACACTGGAACCGCTTCGCCTTACAAATGTTCCATTTACCCCTGCTCCCAAAACCTGGACTCCTGGAACTGCAAAATCAGGTTTTATTCTCTTGTCTCTAGTATAACCTCTGCCAGAATTAATATCAACACTCTTATCTGCTCCCCTGTAATAAGCAACCGTGATCGGATCATCGGTATTCGCAGGCTCTGTCAATGTCACGTCCGGACTTGCCTCCAAAAAATATACATTTCCATCGAGAAACTCCCGCACAGGAAGCCAGATGTGAAACTCTCCATCTGCACGCCCCAGCGACTGTACTCCTATCTTCCAGATACCCTGTGCCGGATGATCGAATTTCAAAAACAAAAGCTGGGATCTTCCGTCCCGCAAAAACAACCGGTATTCCACATCCACAACCGTCTGCTCAAATGGAAATGTAAGCTGATAGCGACTTCCCTGCCGAACGGAAATCACCGGACTTCTCTCCCCAGACGGAGATATAAGATACGCTGTCACAATATTGGGAATGGTCCCCCATAATTCTGCTACAAATCCCGTATTTCCACTTTCGACACGCATTTCCACTTCCTGAACCTCTCCTACCTGATTCAGTTGTCCCTGAAAATGATGTCGTTCATTTGCCTCATTTCCTCCTCCGATAACCACGCACCGATCTACCAGTCTGGAATAGCTTCCGAGAATCCGCGACAGACTGGACATTCCATTATGTCCGCCAAGATTCGTTCCAAGAGCCACACACATAACAAGGGGCTTCTGTTTTTTCAGTGCCAGAAGATGCAGATACCGAAGTCCCTGCACAATATCTGTCTCCTGATAACACACTGCCTTCTGTCGTATTCCATAAAATTTTCGCAGATAATCTTTCGCTTCTTTTAACTTCACTACTGCAATTTCAGCCTCTGATGCCGCCCCGGTAAAACCTTCCTGGATATTTTCTCCACCTGCTGCCACACTTGCTAAAAATGTACCATGTCCATTTTCATCGCTTACTGGCACAATTTCCTTTGGATTGTCACTTTTCAGTGCCTGATTAATCTGATTATTCGTATACTCACTTCCATATGTAAATGTATCCGGCGGCTGACCGTTCTGGTCAGTCTGATCCCATATCGCTGTGATTCGGCTGCTTCCATCTATATTTCGAAAGATTACATTTTCATAGTCTATTCCTGTATCCAAAAATCCAATCATAATTCCTTTTCCTCGAAGATTAAGACCCGGGTAATTCTGAAGCACACTGATTCCTGTCTCATTCATAGCTTCCATATCCAACAGTGCATAGCAATTTGGAATGCTGTTATAACCATAAGCCGCAATGCTTAGTTCTTCCCCTAGACTTTGATCCACATATGCTACACGATAGCCAAAGCCAAGGCTCTGCACACAAATCTGGCTCTTGGGATAGACCAGTTCCTGATCTAACCGGTAATTCGGGATAATAAAATCCCGAAAATCCTGAGAGAGGATTTTTTCACGGCATGAAGTATCTCCTTTCTCTTCCTCCTTCTGCTGTGTTGCTATCACTCTCTCCTTCAAAACATTGCTTTTTGTATTTTTTCGTGTCTTTAACAATGTATTTATTTCTCCATAACTATCATTCATAAAAAAGAAAACACCTCGTATACTTTTCATATGTATATGAGATGTTTTCTTATTTTATTATTGGGCATTATCTTCTATATTTTTATAACTGCCTTACTATCTATGCCTGACTTTCTAATCTCGGTACTTCCTGCCCTCTCAGTGTAATAATCGGACCACCAGTATTTTCTATGTACTCCTGTGTGATCGTCACTTGACCGATGCTGTCATCTTTCGGGATTTCATACATGATATCCAGCATAAATTCTTCGATAATCGCACGAAGGGCTCTTGCTCCGGTATCCTTCTCCATCGCCTTTTTCGCAATTGCACGTAATGCACCTTCTGTGAAATCGAGCTTCACTTCATCCAGTGCAAGAAGTTTCTGATACTGCTTCAGAATTGCATTCTTTGGCTCCTCCAAAATCTTCACATACATATCTTCTGTCAATCCCTGTAATGTAAAGACTACCGGAAGTCGTCCCAGGAACTCCGGAATCATGCCAAAGTTTCTAAGATCTTCTGTTGTTACCTTCTCAAGAATCTTCTTATCATGATCATATTTATCTTTCAGATCTGCGCCAAATCCAATTGCAGACTGCTTTGTAAGTCTCTCTTTGATGATGCCGTCCAAATCCGGAAATGCTCCTCCACAGATAAATAAAATGTTCTTTGTATTGACTGTTGTGAGCGGAACCATCGCATTTTTACTGTTAGCTCCAACCGGAACTTCCACTTCGCTTCCTTCTAAAAGCTTCAGCATTCCCTGCTGTACGGACTCTCCACTGACATCACGCTGACTCGCATTTTTCTTTTTTGCAATCTTATCAATCTCATCAATAAAAATGATTCCCTGTTCTGCTTTTTCCACATCGTTATCCGCTGCTGCCAGAAGCTTAGATACGACGCTTTCGATATCATCTCCAATATAACCTGCTTCCGTCAGAGATGTAGCATCTGTAATCGCAAGCGGCACATCCAGAATTCTTGCCAGCGTCTTGACAAGATAGGTCTTACCGGAACCTGTAGGTCCAATCATCAGCATGTTAGATTTCTCAATCTCAATGTCGTCCATGGAATCCGTTGCCACACGCTTGTAATGGTTGTATACAGCAACAGACATCACTTTCTTGGCATATTCCTGTCCGACTACATACTCGTCCAGGCTCGCCTTGATCTTATGCGGTGCCGGAAGGTTATGAATGTCAACGAGCGGCGTTGCCTTCTCGCCTTCTTTTTTCTTCTTCACACGCTGCTGCTTTGGAATCTGCTGGCTCATATCATCAATATTTAAGAACTGAACTCCCGGCATATTCATAAGCTGGCTATAATCAATCGCACCACCGAAGTTCATATTATTCATAGCATCAAAACTCTTTTGCATACAGTCATTGCACACACACATATTGTTCGGAAGATTGATCATCTTTCCAGCCACACTCTCTGGTCTGTGGCAGACAAAGCAGACTTTCTCATATTCATCATCGTTATGATTGTCATTGCTATTATTATCGTTGTTATCAATTGTATCTACATAATCCTGTTCAGACATGGTTCTTTCCCTTCTTTCCTACTTTTGTTCCTCTACCATCTTAATGAACTGCTCCTCCGAAATAATCGGAACTCCCAATTCGTTTGCTTTTTTATTCTTTGATGAAGTCGATGTCACATCATTATTGATTAGGTAATTTGTTTTGGAAGTGACAGATCCCGTAACTTTTCCTCCCAGGCTCTCAATCAGTTCCTTGACCTCTCCTCTGTTTGCAAAGTGTTCCACACTCCCGGTAATAACAAAGTTCACTCCGGCAAAGATCTGTTGACTCTCTGATTCTTCTTCCTTTGGAATCTCAAGCTCTGCAATCAGTCGCTTTAAGCTTTCTACATGCTTCTCATCCTGAAAATAAGTTACAAATGCACCGGCAAGTACTTCGCCTACTCCCTGAATCTCTGCAAGTTCTTCTGCAGTAGCATGAATCATACGATCCACATCACCGGAAAATTCTCTGCATATGACCTTCGCATTTGCAAGACCAATTCCCGGAATTCCAAGTGCATAGATGACTTTCGGAAGTGTCGTCACTTTTGCTTTCTCCACATTTGCGATCAGGTTCTTGTAGGATTTTTCTCCAAAACCTTCCATCGTCTGAATCTCTTCCTGCCATTTATCCAAATGGAAAATGTCTGTGAATTCCTTTATAAATCCACGGTCAATGAACTTCTCCAGCGTTGCCTCTGACAAACCTTCAATATTCAAAGCATCACGGCTCGCAAAGAGTGCAAATGCTTTGACATGCTTTGCCTGACATTCCGGATTGGTACAATACAGTGCTTTTGCATTGCTGACCTGGCGAATCTCTGTCTTGCCGCCACAGACCGGACAGACTTTTGGAATATCTTTCACACCACTTCGTGTCAGATTCTGTGCAATCTGCGGAATGATCATATTCGCCTTATAAACTTCAATCTCATCCCCCACACCAAGTTCCAATTCTTCCATAATACTGATGTTGTGGACACTAGCACGGCTCACTGTCGTTCCCTCCAGCTCCACCGGTTCAAAGATAGCGACCGGATTGATGAGTCCTGTTCTAGATGGACTCCACTCAATCTCCAGAAGCTTTGTCTGTCGGATCTCATCAGCCCATTTAAATGCAAATGAATCTCGTGGAAACTTGGACGTCCGCCCCAGTGATCTTCCATACGCTATATCATCATATACTAACACAAGTCCGTCGGACGGGAAATCGTTCTCGGCAATTTTTTCTGAAAATTTAATAACTTCTGCCTCTACTGTATCTCTTGTTACTTTATGGTATTCCACTACTTCAAATCCCTGCTCTTTCAGCCATTCCATCTGACAGGCTCTGGAATTGTGAAAATCCACATCTTTTGCACTGACCAGTGTAAATGCGTAGAATTTTACATTTCTTTTTGCTGTAATCTCACTGTTCAGCTGACGTACAGAACCACTGCAGAGATTACGCGGATTTTTATATTTGGCTTCTGCTTCCTGAATCTGTTCATTGATCTTCTCAAAATCTTTATAGCCGATTACTGCTTCACCGCGCAGTATCAGCTCACCTTGATGGCTGATCTGAAGCGGTACATTTTTAAAGACTTTTGCATTGTTTGTGATGACCTCGCCTACTTCTCCATTTCCACGGGTGACTGCCTTAAAAAGATGTCCGCCCCGGTAAGTCAGAACAATGGTAAGTCCGTCCATTTTCCAGGACATCAGTGCCTTCTGATCTCCCACAAAATTCTTTAATTCCTCTACATCTTTCGTCTTGTCCAAAGAAAGCATTGGGCTTTCATGCCGTTCTTTTGGGAGTTCACTGACCACTTCATATCCGACTCGCACCGTCGGACTATTGGAAAGTGTGATCCCAAGCTCACGCTCCAGTTCCTGAAGTTCATCATAAAGCTTGTCGTACTCATAGTTGCTCATGATTTCTTCTGCGTCTTGATAGTATGCTTTTGATGCTTTATTTAAAAGCTCCACCAGTTCCTTCATGCGTTCCTGCCTGTTCATATAGCTTCTTTAACTCCTGTCCTTCTATTTTTCGCACTGCTCCACTCTTTAAGCTTCCCAGTTCTACATTCATAATTCTTATTCTTACAAGCTTTGTCACTTTATATCCAAGTGCTTCGCACATTCTCCGGATCTGACGGTTCAGCCCCTGTGTCAGAATAATGGAAAATGTGTACTTTCCAATCTGCTTTACCTCACACGGTCTTGTTACCGCATCCAGATTCTTTTCCACGTCCTGTATATGCACACCCTCTGACATCTGCCGCACAAATTCTGAAGTGATTTCTTTATCCACGCGGACATGATATTCCTTTTCGTGATGATATCTCGCCCGCATCATACCATTGATCAGTTCTCCGTCATTTGTCATAATAAGAAGGCCTTCCGAATCTTTATCCAGTCTTCCTGCATAGGTCACCCGCACCGGATAATGCAGGAAACGTATGATATTATTTTTCACTTTCATATCCCCGGTACACACGATGCCTGCCGGTTTGTTGACTGCCAGAACAACCTTCTGTTCTGCACCCTGGATCACTTTTTTTCCGACACAGATTTTCTGCTCCTCTGACACTTTCATGCCAGGTACAGCCTGCACGCCATCCACCGTCACACGTCCCGCCTCTATGAGACGGTCTGCCTCTCTTCTGGAGCAGATACCTGCCTCACTGAGGTATTTATTTAATCTTATCATTTACTAACACTCCAATTACTTTGCAGTTCCTATTCTGCCTTATCCGTTGTCAAAATACTACTCAGCTTGTCATCCTGTACGAAATTATTGCAATCGTACAAAAACAGCACACTTGTAATTTTATTCTTATCTAACAGATCCGACACATGCTTCTGATAATAATCTGCATCTACCACGATGATCTCCCTGTAATATGGAATTAAAAATGGAATCATACAGTCTGCGAAGGAATCTTTCACCAGAAGCAACCGGTCCGTGCTGTCTGCTGTCGTGCGGATATCTATTTTATCATAATCTCCACCGAGAAATACTTCATACGCATCAGGTTCGTCCAGTTTTGTACGGTCATAAAGCTCTGCTGTCTTTATGCCCTCAGACTCATAGCTTGCCACCATCTGCGTGTTATCAGAAGCATTTTCCGTTAAATATGCGTAAATCGGTTCACGGTATCCACTTTCAAATCCACTTGTTCGGGAAAGATTTCCGCTGAAATCACCGGTCACTACATAAGGTTTTAAAGCCGGTGCTTTCGAAGTGTCAAGCCCCAGATCTGAAGCAATCTGCTGCCATACAAGACTAGCTCCAAGCGTTGTCCAGCGGGAATCTGTGTGATAATAAATTTCCTTATCTTTATTCGCATTTAGAACACCTTGTGCATCAATCCAGTTCACACTGTCTCCAAGCATGCTCTGAATCTGTGCAATCTGCACTGTCTGATCTTCCACCGGAGCATAAGAAGGAAGCTTATCTGCCCATACATTTGCAGCGTCCGGAATCAGTGCCATATACATCGGCACATCGGAATAATCCTCGGCAAGCGCTGTAATCGCGTCCACATTTTCCTGAACCTTCTTTTCATCCAGCTTGTTAATATCCGCCAGAAGATACTGGTTCTTTCCTCGGTACACACCGTTCACGTCCCGTCTTCCAAGAACTGTATCCAGTTTCGCCTGGGTATCTTTCACCGTCTCTTTGAAAAATGTCCTTCCTGCTCCTGTCACATTCACAAGACACAGGATCATGATCACGGCTGCGAATACAAATACTGCACTTCTGCCTCTCTCCAGACGTTTTTTATTCTTTTCTTTTTTATCTTTCTTTCCAAATACCAGAATCTTCTTCCAGATAAGATTCGGAAGTGGTGTACTTGCAAGAAATGCCACTACAAGAACGAACACATTTCCAAGGAAAAGATATCTTCCCATGATACCAACCACATCGCCTCCGCCAAATCCAAACATCACTTTCAGATAACCAAATGACGCTGCCGGTGTTTTACCGAAGAAAAATACCCAGCCAAGTGCTGTAAAAAACCATGTATAAATCTGCCCAAGCACAGGTGGTAATCTCTTTAAAAATGGCAGTGCATAACGCTCCACGATCTGCCAGAATGCAAGGTAGATACCCCAGAGCAATCCACCTGTGACCGTTACCTGCCACGGTGCATTCTTCCACATACCTGCATACCAAAGTCCCATCAGAATTCCGGATACAAGTGTTCCAAGCCAGCCGCCCCAGAGTGGTTCACAGATATAATCCCAGAACCATGCAAAAACAGAGCTGTTAAAACGGCGTACAAATGTTGTTATGTTGCGTGCTACATATGGATAGCGGAAATTTTTCTTCACATCAAATCCAAGCATTCTGCAAAGTCCCACTGCCATATCACAGTATCCACTGAACGCAAAGTAAATCTGGAACATGAAGATTGCACATCCCAGCCATGCACCAAACACAGACAACTCGCCTGCCTTCAAAGACATGATCTTGGTAAATGAATCTGCCAGGTAATCTGCAATGATAACTTTCTTTGCAAAACCACATACAAATAAAACAATTCCTTCGCCAGCCTTTGCCCAGGACAATTTGCGAGTCTTTAATTCCTTTCGGATCTGCGGATATTTTACGACCGGTCCTGCCAGGAACAACGGAAACATTGCTATGTAAACAGCAAAATCCAGAATACTTTTCTGAGCCTTTACATTTCCCCGGTGAATCTCAATCAGATAAGAAAGCACCTGTAAGATGCAGATTCCTATTCCGACCGGCACTTCCGAAATAAAGCCCACGCGTTGTCCGATAAATGCAAAGAACACATATACTATAATATTGATCAGTATGCTTCCAGCAAATAACTGCTCCGTACTCCTTCTTCTTCGCATGTAGCCTTCCATCTGAATTCCCACAGCATAATTAAACAATATAAAAAATGCCAGAACGACCAGATTGACCGGAGCTCCCCATGCAAAAAAAACTGCTCCCCCTGCAACCAGGGCAATGTCTTTTATCTTTCCCGGAAGCAGATAATACAATATGAAAATAACTGGTAAAAATACACATATAAATGCGATACTATTGAATAACATAATTTCTAAACGCTGCCTCCAGAATTTTATTAATACAAGCCTCATAATAGGCTTTTGTCATTGTACTTCCGTCCTCCCCATAATAAGAAGCGTCCGTAAGATCTGTTGTGTCTACATATTTCACTTTTTCTTCCTTACAAAGAGCCTTCAAAGCTTCATTGTATGAAGTTACATCCAGCGCGGTACTCATCTTAGACAAACTACTCTCATCTGATGATGTATCACTATTGCTCTTAGAATCTGTGCTGCTCTTAGAATCTGTACTGCTCTTAGAATCTGTGCTGCTCTTAGAATCCGAGTTGTCAGTTGTATCTTTAGCATCTGAGTCAGTATCTGAATCGGCTGAACCTGTCGCATCACTTGTACTTGTCAGTGACAGGTATGCCGGGATACTGCATACATAAATTTTCGTATCCGGCAATGCTGCTTTCACCTGCTCAACAAAGCTTTTGTAATTCGCCGCAAATGCATCCGCTGTCTCTCCACTGACTGCTACATCTCCTCTTCCGATACAGAGGATAAGCTTCTGTGGTGCAGTCTCAGCTTCTGTTACGGCTGTCAAAAGCTCATTTAATCCGGAACCTTCCGCATCGCTGACTGTTGCTCCATCCTTTGACTTCACCTGTGATTTACTCAGGATGTCATTCTGTCTGAAGCCAAGTGCAGTACTGTCACCAAGCACAATGCAGCCATCCATTTTTTCTTTTGCAGACTTTGCTTTCCACGCTGCCGCCTCATCTGCTTCTGTCTGCTCTAATTCCTGGATCTGGGCATCAATCTTCTGAACATTGGCATCTTCCAGTTCTGTCAGTTTCTTTACTCCTTCTGTCGCATCCACTCGCGGATTCATCATTCTTGTTCCAATAATCAGCGCACCGATCAAAAACAAGAGGATTACTGCAACAATCGCAAAACGAAGTACTTTATCCGGCTCCATTTTTTCCTTCATCTTTTCTTTATTCTTTTCAAACATTTTCATTCTCCAATAAACAAATAAACTATGTATATCCTTAAAAAGACATACATAGTTTATTTTACTTTGTATAAGAATAAAAGTCAAATTTTATAACTGTTTTATCAGATTCACCATCTCAATTGCTGATAACGCACAGTCATAACCTTTATTGCCAGCTTTACTTCCGGCACGTGCAATGGCCTGTTCAATATTTTCGGTTGTAATGATTCCAAATAAAACAGGAATTCCTGTTGCAAGCTCGATCTGTGCAATTCCTTTTGCTGATTCATTACACACCAGGTCATAATGGGATGTATCCCCACGAATAACAGCACAGAAAATGGCGCAGTCAGGAAAGTACGATGCAGTCATCTGCGTAGGTGCAGTTATTCGTGGGGATACATCCCATTATGAC
>ERZ839489.876-NODE-876-length-24452-cov-14.186662_pt1 | contig 24452 bp, 20 predicted proteins | sample MGYA00519938_ERZ839489 | MGnify/ENA primary metagenome ERZ839489 (study PRJEB31850, sample SAMEA3708846) | human gut metagenome | biome: human gut; feature: human-associated habitat; material: faeces | place: China | collected 2014 ...
GCCTTTGTGGCGGGCATTGGTCTGGCCGTTCCGTGCCCCATCCCGGCTTCGGGCGATGCCAAGGTCAAGGCCAACATTGCTATCAACCTGCCTGAACTGAGGATTGCCATCCAGGAGCACTGCCCCGACGCGGTCGTTAAGTACGAGAACGATGCCAACGCCGCTGCCATGGGCGAGGCCTGGCTCGGCTCTGCCAAGGGCGTGCAGAACGTGGTGATGGTCACCATCGGTACCGGCGTGGGCGGCGGCGTTATCGTTAACGGCGACGTGGTGTCGGGCGTTGTGGGTGCCGGCGGCGAGATTGGCCACATGTGCCTGAACCCGGCTGAGGAGCGCACCTGCGGCTGCGGCGGCCATGGCCACCTGGAGCAGTATTCCAGCGCCACCGGCGTGGTGAGCAACTACCTTGCCGAGTGCAAGAAGGCGGGCGTCGAGCCCATCGAGCTCACCGGCCCCTCCGATTCCAAGGACGTGTTCCAGGCCTGTCGCGAGGGTGACAAGCTCGCGCTAGCCGCGGCCGATACCATGGCCGACTATCTCGGCCGCGCTCTGGCGCTTATCGCCAACGTGGTCGACCCCGAGATGTTCCTGATCGGCGGCGGCGCATCCGCCTCGGCCGATGTCTACCTCGACAAGGTCCGCGAGCACTTTAAGCAGTACGCGCTTTCTGCCTCGCGCGAGACGCCCATTAAGGTCGCCTCGCTCGGCAACGACGCCGGCATCATCGGTGCCGCCTACGTAGCCCTGCGCGCCGCCGGCAAATAGCTAGTGCAAGGAGGCCAGGTTACTTTGCACTAACATGGTGCGAAAGGGATAGACTTTGCTCCAACGCCTGCTCCAAATTGTGCCGCGGCCCTTCCGTGCCCAAGGGTTCGCCGCCAGCGTGCTACCATAGCTACGTCCAAGTACACATATCAAGTGGAGGATATCCATGGCAAACGTTCTTGTCTTTGGTCACCAGAACCCCGATAACGACGCCATCATGAGCGCCGTCGTCCTGTCTCAGCTGCTCAACCAGGTCGAGTATGCCGGCAACACTTATGAGGCCTGCGCTCTTGGCCAGCTTCCGGCCGAGTCCGCCAAACTGCTCGCCGATGCCGGCATTGCCGAGCCCCGCGTGATCGAGTCCGTCGAGGCCGGTCAGCTCGTCGTCCTCACCGACCACAACGAGTCCGCCCAGTCCGTCGCCGGTCTTAAGGATGCCACGGTCTTTGGTGTCGTCGATCATCACCGCATCGGCGACTTCGAGACCGCCGGCCCGCTGCACTACATCTGCCTGCCCTGGGGCTCCAGCTGCACCATCGTCACCAAGCTCGCCGACGTGCTCGGCGTTGAGCTTTCCGACGTCCAGGCCAAGCTGCTGCTCTCGGCCATGATGACCGATACGCTCATGCTCAAGAGTCCCACCACCACCGCCGTCGACCGCGTCGTCGCCGCCAAGCTCGGCGAGCAGGTGGGCGTCGACCCGGTCAAGTTTGGCATGGAGGTCTTCCTTACCCGTCCGTCCGGCTCCTTCACCGCAGCCGAGATGGTCGGCAACGACATCAAGATGTTCGAGCCCGCCGGCAAGAAGCTGCTCATCGGCCAGTACGAGACCGTCGACAAGAGCCGCGCTCTCGGCATGATCGACGAGATTCGCGAGGCCATGCGCGCCTACGCCGCCGAGAAGGGTGCTGACGGCATCGTCCTGTGCATCACCGACATCATGGAGGAGGGCTCGCAGGTCCTGCTCGAGGGCGAGACCGAGGCCGCTCAGAAGGGCCTGGGCATTGCCGACGAGCACGACGGCGTCTGGATGCCGGGCGTCCTTTCCCGCAAGAAGCAGGTCGCTGCCCCCATTATGGCCGCCTGCTAGGTTTTGCAACCTGCTCACGACCGGACCGCGGACGCCCCGCGCTCCGGTCGTTTTTTGTGCGCGGGACCGCGTCGCCTATTGGACAGGGGCGCTCGCACCGTTGAGCAAATAATGTTCAACCTGTGGTTCCGCTTTTCGGCCGCGCTCGCGCGCTTGTCGCGCAGGGTAGGCTAGATACAAGCGTAATACGTTGGAGCGCGGCGCCGCCATTTGGGCGGGCCGTGCTTTTTTAAGACGGGAACCTTCCCGCGAAAGGAGCCGCCCATGGCAGCAACCGAGCAGCTGTTCAACACCCGTGAGCGCAAGCGTTTTGAGCGTCACGACATTTGGGAGCGCATTGCCGAGAACGGCACGATTTCCGCCGCCGTCATGGTGATCGCCGCCATCGCCGCAGTCATCTGTGCCAACACCGATGCCTACGAGGCCATTCATCACTTTTTGGAGACCCCGCTGTATGTGGGCCTTGGCAACCTTACGGCCGGTCTCACCGTTGAGCTTTTCGTCAACGACTTCCTCATGGCGATCTTCTTTTTGTTGGTGGGCATTGAGCTTAAGTACGAGATGACGGTCGGCGAGCTCAAAAACCCGCGTCAGGCCATGCTTCCCATGCTGGCAGCCGTGGGCGGCGTCGTCGTTCCCGCCTGCATCTACCTCATCTTTAACCATGCCGGCGCCCGCAACGGTTGGGCCATCCCCATGGCAACCGATATTGCCTTTGCGCTGGGCGTGCTATCGCTTTTGGGCAATCGCGTGCCCAACGGCGTGCGCGTGTTCTTCTCGACGCTCGCTATCGCCGACGACCTCATCTCCATCGCCGCCATCGCCATCTTCTACGGTCAGAGCCCCAATCCGTTTTGGTTGGGCGCCGCCGCGCTTGTGACCTGCGCGCTCGTGTGGCTCAACAAGACGCAGCACTACCGCCTTGCCCCGTATTCGGTACTGGGTCTGCTGTTGTGGTTCTGCATGTTCAAGAGCGGCGTGCACGCTACGCTTGCTGGCGTCATCTTGGCCTTTACCATCCCGGCCAAGTGCGGTGTCAAGCTCGATAGCCTCACCGATTGGTTGGGCGAGTGCCTGCCGCTGCTCGATGATCGCTACGACGACGAGGCGCACATCCTGGGCCAGCATGACTTTACCGTCTCGACCACCAAGGTCGAGCGCGTCATGCACCGCGTGACCCCGCCGCTCATCCGCATGGAGCGTCTGATCTCCACGCCGGTCAACTTCGTGATCCTGCCGATCTTTGCGTTCGTGAACGCACAGGTTCGCCTAGTGGGCGTGGACATGAGCACGCTACTCACCGACCCGGTGACGCTCGGCGTGTACTTTGGCATGCTGCTGGGCAAGCCGATCGGTATCTTTGGCATGACGTTTGCCCTGGTTAAACTCAAGATTTCCGAGTTGCCGCATAATGTCAACTGGCACATGATCGCCGGTGTGGGCATTCTGGGCGGCATCGGCTTTACCATGTCGATTCTCATCAGCGGCCTTGCCTTCCCGACGGCTGAATTTGAGGTTCTGGCCGCCAAGGCCGCTATTCTCGCCGGCTCTGTCACCGCGGCCGTGCTTGGCATGATCTACATGAGCGTGGTCTGCAAACACCCTGCGCCCAAGGACGAGTAAGAGCACATACAAGTTTGAAAACGCCGCCTGTGAACACCATCACAAGCGGCGTTTTAGTCATTGGGTAGTCGTTGGGGACAGACTTAAATGACTACCCAAGTGCCGGCAGTTTGGGACTACTCATTTAAGTCTGTCCCCAATGAGTGGTTCTATTCCACGGTGCCGTAGACGGCGCCCCAGCCGTGGGCGGCCAAGGCTGAGTTGAGTTGGTCGCAAAGTGACTGGCGGTCGTAATAGCCGGGCGGTAGCAGGTTGACGATTTCCATGAGATCGGGCGCCAGGTCCAAGATTTCGGCCTGTACGATCAGGTCCAGGCGGTCGATGGCGTGGCGGTCGTAAAACAGTCCGTCGACCAGGCGCTGCAGGTCACCGAATTCCTCGGCCTGAAACGATCCGTACTCCATAGTGCCTCCTTGGGCGCCCCACGCTGGCATGCGCGGCGATTCGTAATTCATTGCGATGGACTTAATCTATCACGGCTTCATACCGTTGCGGCGGTGGCGGTCTATACTTAGACGAACTGCAACGTACCGCTTCGCGAAAGGTCGCACCCATGCAGACGATCTACCAGAAGATGGAAACCACCGAACTCGATGCCGCCATCGAGGCGCTCAAGGCCGAGGTCGCCGAGGTCAAGGCCAAGGGCCTGGCGCTCGACATGGCCCGCGGCAAGCCGTCGCCCTCCCAGGTGGACATCTCGCGCCCCATGCTCGATATCCTCAACGCCGATGCCGATCTGCACGACGGCAGCGTCGACTGCTCCAACTACGGCTGCTTCGAGGGTATTCCTTCGGCACGCAAGTTGGCAGGGGAGTTCCTGGGCTGCCCCGCCGAGCAGACGCTCGTGCTGGGTTCGTCGAGCCTTTTGATCGAGCACGACATCGCCGGCATGTTCTGGCGCTGTGGCTCGTGCGGCAGCGAGCCCTGGGACGCCTACGAGGCCGCGCACGACGGCAAGAAGGTCAAGTTCCTGTGCCCCGTTCCCGGCTACGATCGCCACTTTGGCATTACCGCCGACTTGGGTATCGAGAACGTCCCCGTCGCGATGACCGACAACGGCCCCGACATGGACGAGATCGAGCGCCTCGTTGCCGCCGACGATTCCATCAAGGGCATCTGGTGCGTGCCCAAGTATTCCAACCCCACGGGCATCACATTTAGCGAGGACACCGTGCGTCGCCTGGTCGAGATGCCCACGGCCGCGCCCGATTTCCGCATCTTCTGGGACAACGCCTACTGCGTGCACGACCTGTACGACGAGACCGACGAGCTCGCAAACATCTTTGACCTCGCTCGCGCGGCGGGCACCGAGGATCGCGTGGTGGCCTTTGCCTCGACGTCCAAGATCACCTTCCCGGGCGCCGGCATCGGCTTTATCGGTGCGAGCCCCGCGGTTATCGCCGAGTTCTCCAAGCGCCTGAAGGCCGGCCTCATCAGCGCCGACAAGCTCAACCAGCTGCGTCACGTGCGCTTCCTTCCCACCATCGAGGCGGTCAAGGAGCACATGAAAAAGCACGCCGAGTTCCTGCGTCCGCGCTTTGAGGCCGTCGAGCGCAAACTCACCGAGGGCTTGGGCGACACGGGTTGCGCCACCTGGACGCATCCCCGCGGCGGCTACTTTGTGAGCTTCGATGGTCCCGAGGGCTCGGCCCAGAAGGTCGCCGCGCTTTGCGCCGACCTGGGCGTCAAGCTCACGCCGGCAGGTGCTACCTGGCCCTATGGCAAGGACCCGCGCGACACCAACATCCGCATCGCGCCGAGCTATCCCACGGTCGAGGACCTGGAGGCCGCGCTCGATGTGCTGGTGCTGGCCGTCAAGCTCGTCGCTGCCGAGCTTGCGCGTGCCGAGCGCGCCTAGCGCGTATGGCCCCGCAAGTACGCACCCATTACTATCAGCACTTTCGATTCGCAAAGGAGCGTTTACATGGATTTGGGTATTTCCACCAACCCCACGCCGGAGCTCTACACCATTAAGGTAACCGGCGAGATCGATATCTCTAACGCCGATAGCCTGCGCAATGCCATCGACCTGGCGCTCGAGCAGCCCACCGAGGCCGTTGAGCTCGATTTTGCCCAGGTGAGCTACATCGATTCGACGGGCATTGGCGTGCTCGTGGGCGCCGCGCACCACGCAGCCGATCACGGCAAGCGTTTTAGCTGCGTTAACGTGCAGCCTCCGGTGATGCGCGTGGTTCAGCTGTTGGGTGTCGACCAGGAAATTTCGATCACCGCTGCATAATCTTTGCCCCCAAAAAGGGCGTGCCGTTTGGCATATGTTTGTGATGCGCTCGGACGTTTTGGCGTCCGGGCGCTATACTTGACCGAATGAATAGACGAGTTCCGGCCGAATGGCGCGGTGCGGGCTCGACTCACATCGAGCCTTGGAGGTATGTGTGTTTGGTATTGGAGAAGGTGAGCTGGCAATCATCGTGGTCTTCGGCTTTTTGCTGTTTGGCCCGGATAAGCTCCCACAGATGGGCCGTACGATCGGCCGTGCCATCCGTCAGTTCCGCGAGACGCAGGAAAAGATGACGGCCGTTGTTCAGTCCGAGATTATCGATCCGGTAAGTGAGGCCGCTTCGGCGCCGGTCAAGCCCAAGAAGGCTGCTGCGACCGACGACGATTCCGATGCGGACGAGGATGCCGCCGAGACGGCAGCGCCCACCAAGAAGGAGACCTTTGCCGAGCGCCGCGCTCGCCTTGCCGCCGAGAAGGCCGCGAGTGAGGGTGCTGCTGAGGAGACGGAGGGCGCTGAGCCCGCCGCTGCTGAGTCCGCTGCCCATGCTGCCGAATCCGCACCCGAGCCCGAGCCTGCTGCAGAGCCGGAGTCCGAGCCCGAGCCGGCAGAGCCCACGACGGCTGACCTCTACGCCCGTCGTCCCCGCAAGCGCAAGGCCGTCGTCGACCAGCTCGCTCGCGAGCTCGAGGCCGAGGACGACGCCGCTGCCGCCGATGCCCCGAAGGGAGGCGATGAGTAATGCCGATCGGACCTGCGCGCATGCCGCTCTTCGATCACTTGGGAGAGCTCCGTCGCCGCCTGACCATCGTGGTCGTGTCGGTGTTTGCCGCCGCCATCGTGCTGTATTTCGCCACGCCCGTGGTGCTCGACATCTTGGAAGACCCCATCCGCTCCTTTGTGCCGGACGGTAAGTTCTACATCACCACCACGCTCGGCGGCTTTGGCCTGCGCTTCTCGCTGGCCATCAAGATGGCCGTGGTCATGTGCACGCCCATGATCATCTGGCAGATTCTGGCATTTTTCCTGCCGGCACTGCGTCCCAACGAGCGCAAATGGGTCGTGCCCACGGTGCTCGCCTCGACGGTGCTGTTCTTCCTGGGTGCCATCTTCTGCTACTTCATCATCATCCCTGCGGGTTTTGAGTGGCTCATCGGCGAGACCTCTGCCGTCGCAACCGCGCTGCCCGATCTGGAGAACTACGTCAACATGGAGCTGCTCTTTATGATCGGCTTTGGTGTGGCGTTTGAGCTGCCGCTCATCATCTTCTACCTGTCTGTTTTCCACATCGTGTCCTACGCGGCCTTCCGCAGCGCCTGGCGCTACGTGTACGTAGGCCTGCTCGTGGGTTCGGCTGTGATCACGCCCGACGGCTCGCCCGTTACGCTGGGCCTTATGTACGGTGCCCTGCTTTCGCTCTACGAGATCTCGCTCGCCATTGCCCGCGTGGTCATTACCGCGCGCGAGGGCAAGGAGGGCCTGTTTGTGAGCCGTCTGGACCTGTTCTCGGACGATGAGGAGTAAATCGGTATGCACGAGGTTGGCATTGTCAACGGCATACTCGATACAGTGATTCGCGCGGCGCGTGGGGCGGGGGCCTCGCGCGCCGTTTTGGTAACGCTGCGTATCGGGGATATGACCGAAGTTGTGCGCGAGGCGCTTGACTTTGCGTGGGAGACGTTTCGCGACGAGGATCTGCTCACGCGCGGCTGCGAGCTCGCGGTGGAGGAGATCCATCCGCAAAGTGAATGCCTGGACTGCGGCGAGGTCTTTGACCACGACCGCTTCCATTGCCGCTGCCCCCAATGCGGCGGCGCCAACGTGCGCCTGCTACATGGTCGCGAGCTCGACATCGCAAGTATCGAAATCGAAACCCCAGACGATTAGCCCGCTAGCCATCTGGCGATGGGGTAAAAAGGGGCCAAAGTAAGGAGCGCTGAGTATGGCCGAGAAAACGATTGATATCGCGTCGCCGATCCTGTCGCGCAACGAGCGCCTGGCAGATCAGCTGCGTCAGCGATTTAATGAGGCAGACACCTATGTGATCAATGTGCTGTCGAGCCCCGGTTCGGGCAAGACCACCACGATCCTGGGCACCAACGAGCGCCTGCGTGACAAAGCCGGCCTGCGCTGTGCCGTCATCGAGGGCGATATCGCCTCGGATGTCGACGCCATCACCATGAAGGAAGCCGGCATGCCCGCCATCCAGATCAACACGGGCGGCCTGTGCCACCTCGAGGGCAACATGATCATGGAGGCCGTCGACGCCTTCGACCAGGCTGTGGGCCTTCAGAATATCGACGTCATCTTTATCGAAAACGTGGGTAACCTGGTCTGCCCGGTCGACTTTGACCTGGGCGAGAACCTGTCCATCATGATTCTTTCGGTGCCCGAGGGTGACGACAAACCCATTAAGTACCCGGGCATCTTCCAGCACGCCGGCGCACAGTTGCTCAACAAGGTCGACGTGGCCCCGGCTTTCGATTTTGACATGGATAGGTATACTAAGACACTCGATGACCTCAATCCGCAGGCGCCGCGGTTTGCCGTGAGCGCGCGCAAGGGCGAGGGCATGGATGCCTGGTGCGATTGGCTCATCGGGCAGATTGAGCAAGCAAGGGCGTAAATCGGCCGCCATACAGGTGGGCGTAGCCGCAGAGACACGAGATAGGAGCCTCTTTTGAAGCTCATCATCGCTGAGAAAAACGACGCCGCGCGTCAGATCGCCGAGCGTCTGTCCACGGGCAAGCCCAAAAAGGACAAGGTGTACAACACCGCCATCTACCGTTTTGAGTGGAAGGGCGAGGAGTGCGTGACGATCGGCCTTGCCGGTCACATCCTTGCGCCCGATTTTTGCGACAGCGTGCTGTTCGATAAAAAGCTGGGCTGGTATTCGGTCACCGAGGACGGCGAGATGCTGCCGGCCGATATGCCCGATGGCCTGGCACGTCCGCCCTACGACACCAAGCGCAAGCCGTTTCTTGCCGATGGTATCTCCATCAAGGGCTGGAAGCTCGAGAGCCTGCCTTACCTCACCTGGGCGCCCGTCATTAAGCTGCCGGCCGAGAAGGAGCTCATCCGCTCGCTCAAGAACCTTGCCAAGAAGTCCGACAGCGTCATTATCGCCACGGACTTCGACCGCGAGGGCGAACTGATCGGTTCGGACGCCCTCAACAAGGTGCGCGAGGTTGCGCCCGACTTGCCGGTCGCCCGCGCCCAGTATTCTTCGTTTACCAAGGCCGAGATTACGCAGGCCTTCGATAACCTTGTTTCGCTCGACCGGAACCTGGCCGACGCTGGCGAGAGCCGTCAGCATATCGATCTTATTTGGGGCGCGGTGCTCACGCGCTATCTGACGCTCGCTAAGTTCGGCGGCTTTGGCAACGTGCGCTCCGCCGGCCGCGTGCAGACACCGACGCTTGCCCTGGTGGTCGAGCGCGAGCGCGAGCGCATGGCGTTTGTGCCCGAGGACTATTGGCAGATTCGCGGCATGGGTGCCGCTCAGGGTGCTGCCGAGGATGACCGCTTTAAGATTGCGCACAAGACGACACGTTTTACCGACAAAGATGCTGCCGAGACGGCGTACGGCCACGTCGACGGCGCTACGACGGCAACCGTCGCCGCGGTGACCAAGCGCTCCCGCAAGCAGCAGCCGCCCACGCCGTTTGCGACGACCTCGCTGCAGGCTGCCGCCGCGGCCGAGGGCATCTCACCTGCACGTACCATGCGCATCGCCGAGTCCCTCTACATGGCGGGCCTCATCAGCTACCCGCGTGTCGACAACACCGTGTATCCCGCGACGCTCGATTTGGGCGCCGTGGTGAGTGACCTGGCAAAGATCAACCCGGCGCTGGCGCCCGTGTGCAAAAAGGTACTCGCTGGTCCCATGAAGCCCACGCGCGGTAAAGTCGAGACCACCGACCACCCGCCTATCTACCCCACGGGCGAGGGCGATCCGTCCACGCTCGATGGCGGCCAGCGCAAGCTCTACGACCTCATCGCTCGTCGCTTCCTGGCGACGCTCATGGGTCCCGCGACTATCGAGAACACCAAGCTCGAACTCGACGTCAACGGCGAGCCGTTTGTGGCTTCGGGCGACGTGCTCGTGACCCCAGGTTTCCGCGAGGCATACCCGTACGGCCTCAAGCGCGACGAGCAGATGCCGCCGCTGGAGCAAGGCGACACGGTCGACGTGTTCGACATTAAGCTCGAGGCAAAGCAGACCGAGCCGCCCGCACGCTACAGCCAGGGCAAGCTCGTGCAGGAGATGGAAAAGCGCGGCCTGGGCACCAAGTCCACGCGCGCGAGCATCATCGAGCGCCTGTATGCCGTGCGCTATCTCAAAAATGATCCCGTGGAGCCGAGTCAGCTGGGCATCGCCATTATCGATGCGCTGTCGCAGTTTGCCCCGCGCATCACGAGCCCCGATATGACCAGCGAGCTCGACGGCGACATGACCCGCGTGGAGCGCGGCGAGGACACCGAAGAGCATGTCGTGACGCACTCGCGCGCGCTGCTGGCCGGCGTGCTCGACGAGCTGCTCAAGCATACGCAGGAGCTCGGCGACGCCATCAGCGACGCCGTCACGGCCGATGCGCGCGTGGGCGCTTGCCCCAAGTGCGGCAAGGACCTGGTTATGAAGACGAGCGCCAAGACCCGCGGCAGCTTCATTGGCTGCATGGGCTGGCCCGACTGCGACGTGACCTATCCGGTGCCGAGTGGCGTCAAGGTAAGCCCGCTCGAGGGCGAGGCCGCCGTGTGCCCCGAGTGCGGTGCGCCGCGCATTAAGTGCCAGCCGTTCCGCCAGAAGGCCTTCGAGATCTGCGTGAACCCCACGTGCCCCACCAACTACGAGCCCGACCTTAAGGTGGGCGAGTGCAAGGTGTGTGCCGAGGCCGGACGCCATGGCGACCTGATCGCACACAAGAGCGAGAAGAGCGGCAAGCGCTTTATCCGCTGCACCAACTATGACGATTGCGGCGTGAGCTATCCACTGCCGGCGCGTGGAAAACTCGAGGCGACGGGCGAGACCTGTCCCGAGTGCGGCGCTCCCATCGTGGTGGTCAACACGGCGCGCGGCCCGTGGCGTATCTGCGTGAACATGGACTGCCCGACCAAGGAGAAGAAGCCCGCCCGCGGCCGCAAGACCACAACTAAGGCGAGCACGGCGAAGAAGGCCACGGCGGCAAAGAAAACGACGGCTAAGAAAGCCACCGCCGCCAAGAAGTCGACGGCGAAGAAGTCGGCTGCCAAGAAAGCGGCTACCGACAAGTAGCGGCGCAGTCGAAACATTGCCCTAAAAAACGAGCGAGGACCCTTCGATCCTCGCTCGTTTTTTGACCGGCAGTTAGGGACGTTCCTTTTCTGCCGGCAGTTTAGGAACGTCCCTAACTGCCGGCTCGGGAACGACAAAGCGCTAGTTCACTTCGACGGGTTTGGCGCCGGGATAGCGCTCCTCAAAGTCTAGGCGGTACTTATTGTCATTGGTGCCCGCCACGTTGTCGCGTGACAGCGGCGCCACGATCTCATTCTTATGGTCCGCGGGCTTTGCATACTTTAGGCTAATCTCCCAGGCATCGCAGATCGCGTCGATGCGGTGGTCCAGGTCGTCATACAGGGCAACGATGTCTTTCCAGGAGCTGTAGTTCTTAGAGCTCGTCGGGACGTCCAGGTCCTCGACGATGTCGTAATACTGCTCGATGGTGTCTTCCGTGCGCTCGGCGACGTCGGCGAGATTTTGACGGGTGGTGCGATCTTCTTCCAGATAGCTGCCGTTGAAGTTCTGTGCGCAGCCACGGACGTAGTTGTCGAGGTCTTCGAGCAGGTCGTAGTATTCGCTCAGTCGGCGGTAGAGGTTCTGCTCGGAGAGCGTTGCTTCGCCGCCATCCTCGTCGTCATCGTCATCATCGTCGTACAGGCTGTTGGGATCGCCGAAAGGCTTTAGGTCATCGTCGTCGACGTCATGGTGCAGCTTAGCTACCTCGGCAGTCGTCTGCGTGGCGGCGTTGTCGAAAGGCTTGATCACAAAGAAAACGACCAGGGCGATGATGATCGCCACCAGCACAACGATAACGGCGATAAGCGGCCCGGTGCCGCTCTTTTTGGAAGCGGGGGTCTGTGGCGAAGCGGGCACGTATGCGGGAACCGGCTGCTGTTGGGGCGAGCCGCTCGCGACGGGTATGCGCTGCGTGGTCTCGACGGCCTCGGTCCTTGCGGCGGGGTCGGGGCTATAGGCGAGGGGGTCGTCCGCCTTGGCTTGCGGCGTGTCGAGGGAACCGGTCTGCTCAAAAGCGGGCTGGCTATCGCTCGCGGCTGTTTGCTCAACGGGTGCACCGCATGAGGTGCAGAACTTGGCATCATCTGCAAGAAGCTTGCCGCACGAGGCGCAATACCGAGACATTGCCACTCCTTTCGCCACATTTCAATGCAATACGACGATTATACCCAGCATCCAAAATTCCCCATCATAAGTTGCGGTGAAATAGGGACTGTTTGGCGGTCTCAGAGCTTCAATCAGTCCCTATTTCACCGCAACTTTAGCCGGCAGTTGGGGACGTTCCTTTTCTGCCGGCAGTTTAGGATCGTCCCTAACTGCCGCCCTAATGACTAGGTTCGATTTGGGGTGCGCCGGACGCTGGGGTATCATGGCTTGGTTGTTATATCTGCATTTACGCGCCTTGTAGGAAGGGGCTGCGCCCATGGCTTTTGAGCCTGCTCAACATAGCTTTATCACGCTCGAGGGCGTCGACGGTGCCGGCAAGTCCACGCAGGCGCGCCTGCTTGCCCGCGCGCTCGAGCTCGCTGGCCACCAGGTTGTGAGCCTGCGCGAACCGGGCGGCACCGCCATCAGCGAAAAGATCCGCGCCCTGCTGCTCGACCCCGCCAATATGGCGATGGGCGACACCTGCGAGTTGCTGCTCTACGAGGCTGCGCGTGCCCAGCTGGTACACGAGGTCATAGCCCCCGCCCTTGCGGCCGGCAGGGTGGTCCTGTGCGATCGCTTCTACGATTCCACGACCTGCTACCAGGCATTTGCCGACGGCCTCGATCGCCAGATGGTGCGCGACGCCAACAACCTGGCCGTCGCGGGAACGCACCCGGCGCTCACGCTCGTCTACCACATCACGCCCGAGCAGGCGGCGCTACGCATGGCAGCCCGTGGCGCGGCAGATCGCATGGAGGCTAAGGGCATGGCATTCCAGGAGCGTGTCTACGAGGGGTTTTGCGCAATTGCTGCCGAGGAGCCAAACCGCGTAAAGCTCATCGACGCCACTGCGACCGTCGAGGAAGTCTTCGAGAAGACGGTCGAGCAGGTTCGCGCGTACGGTCTCGACATTCCGCAGGAAGCCGTCGCCGCCGCGCTTGCCAAGGAGGCCGAGTAACATGGCCCCCGCTCAGGCAAGCCTGCTGGCCAAGCTCGACACCCAAGAGCGCGTGCGCGACTTTTTGACCAATGCCGTCGCTAGCGGTCGCGCATCGCACGCCTACCTGTTTTTGGGCGCTCCCGGCGCGGGCAAGCTCGACGCCGCGTGGGCGCTCGCCCAAGCCTTCCTGTGCGAGCAGGATGGCTGCGGCTCATGCGATAGCTGCGTGCGCGTCGCCCGCCATACGCACCCCGACGTGCACTATTACACGCCCGAGAGCGCCACGGGTTACCTCATTGCCCAGACCCGCGAGCTGCTCGATGACGTGCCACTGGCGCCCATCCGTGCCAACGCCAAGGTCTACATCATCGACCGTGCCGAGCAACTGCGTGCCAACACCGCCAACGCACTGCTCAAAACGCTCGAGGAGCCGCCCGAGGGCGTTATGTTTATCTTGCTGGGCACCTCGGCCGACGTGATGCTGCCCACTATCGTGAGTCGTTGCCAGTGCGTGCCGTTTCGGCTGGTGTCGCCCGCCGTCGCCGCGCAGGCCGTGAGCCGCGCCACCGGTCAGGACCCTGCGCGTTGCCGCATGGCGGTCGCCGTGGCGGGAAGCCCCACACGCGGCATCGAGTTCCTCAAGAGCGCCGAGCGCCAGGACGCCCGCCGTCAGATGGTCCGTGCCATCGACTCACTCATTGCCGCCGACGAGGCCGACGTGCTCAGTCGCGCCAAGTCGCTCATCGTCGCCGTCAAGGCGCCGCTTGCCGAGGTCAAGTCCACGCAGGAAAAGGTACTCGAGCAAAACGCCGACTACCTGTCGCGTGGAGCACTGAAGCAGCTTGAGGACCGCAACAAGCGCGAACTCAACGCGCGCGAGCGTTCGGGTATCATGGAAGCGCTGGCGAGCGCGCGGACGCTCATGCGCGACGTGCTGCTGACACTTCAGGACGAGGCAGCCGACGTGGTGAACGAGGACGTGCGCGACACGATCGGTCGGCTTGCCGCCGCGACCAATGTTGCGGGTGCCACCCAGGCGCTCGAGGCGGTCGCGACCGCCGAGCGCAACATCGCCAGAAACGTTACTCCCCAGCTGGCCATCGAGGTCATGCTGTTCGATATCAGGAAGGCACTGAAATGCCGTTAGTCGTACCCGTTAAGTTTACCTACGCCTCGCGCGACCTGTGGTTCGACCCGCAGGACCTGGATATCCTCGAGGCCGATTATGCCATTTGCTCCACCGAGCGCGGAACCGAGATCGGCTTGGTCACGGCCGATCCCTTCGAGGTGCCGCAAGAAGAGATCGGTCAGCCGCTCAAGCCCGTGCTGCGCGTGGCGAGCGACATCGACCTGCAGCTTGCCGATGACCTGGCCATCCAGGGTGACGAGGCGATGGTCGATTTCCGCCGTCTGGTCAAAGAGCTCGACCTCGAGATGAAGCCGGTCGGCGTCGAGTACCTGTTTGGCGGCGAGAAGGCCGTGTTCTACTTTGCTGCCGAGGAGCGCGTCGATTTTCGTCAGCTCGTCAAGGACCTGTCCTCGACGCTGCACATTCGCGTTGACATGCGCCAGATCGGCGTGCGCGACGAGACTCGCCTGGTGGGCGGCTATGCCCAGTGCGGCCAGGAGCTCTGCTGCACGCGCTTTGGCGGACAATTTGAGCCCGTCTCGATCCGCATGGCAAAAGAGCAGGACCTGCCGCTCAATTCCTCCAAGATCAGCGGCGTGTGCGGCCGCCTGATGTGCTGCCTGCGCTACGAGTTCGAGGCCTACAAGGACTTTAAGAGCCGCGCGCCCAAAAAGAAGACGCTTATCGATACGCCGCTCGGCAAGGCGCGTATTCAGGAGTATGACACGCCGCGCGAGCAGCTGGTGCTGCGCCTGGAGAACGGCAAGGTCTTTAAGGTCAACCTGGCCGATATGACCTGCTCGGAGGGCTGCAAAAAGAAGGCTGCCGAGCAGGGCTGCAATTGCCGCCCCGACTGCGTGACGCGCGACGTGCTCGAGCGCATCGAGTCGCCCGAGATGCGTCTGGCGCTCATGGAACTCGACCGCGAGAACGGCGTCGACGTGGGCGATGGCCTGTCGAGCGCCGACCGTCTTGCCGGCACGTCGATGCCCAAGCGCCGTCGTCGCGATGCTGAATCCGATGCTCGCGCCGGTCAGAGCCAGGGCGAGGGCCGTGGCCGCGGAAAGGGCCGTGGCAATGCCGCAACGCCCGAGGCCGAGGAGGCCGCCGGTGGCCGTCGTCGTCGCAAGCGCGCGGGCTCGGGCGATGCTACCGAGGCTGCAGCCGCGGGCAAGAACGCCTCTCGCGAGCGCGAGGTTCAGCAGCCCCAGCAGCAGAATCGCGGCGGTGGCATGAACCCCACACGTCGCCGCCGCCGTCATCTGTCGAGCGAGGAGCGCGAGGACGCCTTCCGCGCCGCAGCTGCTCGCGAGGCCGGTGCCGCTTCCAAGGGTCCCTCGGCCTCCGATGCGTCTGCCGACAAGGGCGGCAAGTCACGTGGCGAGGAGGAGCGCGCGCCGCGTCCGCGCCGTCGCCATTCCTCGGGCGCGCAACAGAAGCCCTCAGTGCCCTCCGTGGCCGATCAGGTCTCGGATGGCGAGGTCAAGGTCACGCGCCGTCGTCCCGGAGATGGCGGGGGAGCGGCTGCCAAGGCTTCGCGTGGCGCCGCTCGCGACGAGCGCGAGCCGCGCGAAGATCGCGGTGGCGAGGGCTCGGCCGACCAGGGCCAAAAGCGCCGTCGCCGTCGCCGTTCCCGCAAGCCGCGCCAGAATGGTGGCGAGGGCTCGACCCCGTCTTCGGCCGCACCACAACCGCCCGCCGGCGAATAACGCCCGCGAGCGGATTTAACCCGCCTTGCCCCAATCGCGTCGGGGTACCATAGCGCTGAATCAACAACCCTCCCTGCGACCGAACGTAGGGAGGGTTGTGTCTTGAAGAGCCATCTGAACAAATTGAGCCGTCTGCAGGGTGCCGGCGCCCTACCGTTTGCGGACGAATTGCTGCCGTTTGCCGAGCGGGCGGCACGCGAGGCACTCGAGGTATTGTCGCCAACACGATGTGCCGGCTGCGAGCGCGCCGGTGCGCTTATTTGCCAAGACTGCCTGGCCGCACTCACGCTCATCGACCCACGTCATAGCTGTACCCGATGCGGCGCCCCGTTTGGGGATTTGCTGTGCACTGAGTGTTCGGTCGAGGGCACGTCCTCGGCAATGGCGGAGGCGCTCGACCGCTGCCTGGCGTGCGCCGTCTATGCGCATCCGCTGCCGCGCATCATTAAAGCGTACAAGGACGCGGGCGAGCGACGTTTGGCTCCGTATCTGGCGGAGCTGCTCTACGACACCGCCCTGCACGCCCAGGTCGTAGCGCCCGAACGCTTAGGAGGTGTACTGTCCGGTGCGGATGCGGTGGTGTTTGTGCCTGCGACGGCGGCAGCGTTTCGGCGGCGTGGTTTTGATCAAATGGAGGCTATTGCGCGCCCATTTTGCGAGCTGTCGGGTGTTCCCCTGCTCGATGCCCTCGTCAAGTACGGGCATGGCGACCAACGCGAACTCGGTCGTGAGGAGCGTCGCGAGCGTGCCCAAGGCATGTACGAGACGGTTGAGGACGTGCGCGGCCGCCGCCTACTGCTTATCGATGACGTTATCACCACGGGCGCGACCATGGCAGCAGCCTCGGCGGAGCTCAAGCGTGCCGGCGCTGCGGCAGTCGATGGCCTTGCTATCGCACGTGTTTGGTAGGGGTGGTTTTGTGGCAGTGAAGATTGAGCGGCGCAACGAGCCGACAGGCGAACAGCTAGCGGCTTCCGTAATCCTAACAGGTGCCTCGGCGCTACGCATGATGCGCGCCGAGCGCCGGCAGATGGGCTACATCAGCTGGAAGGACCTTAATCCCGATGAAGAGCGCCGTGTGCTGCGCACGTCGTCGCCCTCGACCGAGGATATCTATCTTCCTGACTTGGTGCGAATTGGAGCCAAAAGTGGCGAGGTGCAGGAAGATCTGTGCTTGTTGGTGGGATCTGCGGCGCAGCGCCGCCGCATGCCTGGCGTAGGCTGGTCCGTGTGTTCCGGGTTGCCCGCCGGCTCGATTCTAGAGGTGGAACCGGGGGTGTACAGCCTATCTCCCGAGGCCCTTTGTGTTGCCGTTGCGCGTGAGGTCGGCTGCATCCAGGCGTTTGCCCTGGCCCAGGAGCTGTGCTCTAAGATTTCACTGAGCGACCGCGGGAAGTATCTGCCTCCCTACACCTCGCCTGTTACGAATAAACTTGCAAAGGACAAGGACCAGCCAGCAGACGTGGGCTACTTTGAAGTCGAGCCGGTGCTGATGCCCGATCGTCTGGCAGATTACCTTGCGGCATGCAAGGGGAATGTGGCCAAACAGCTGCTGCGTCTGTGTCCCTATCTTTCGGAAAACCTGCTCTCGCCCATGGAGTGCATCATGCTCGCCCTGTTTTCGCTTCCGTTTTCCTATGGCGGGTTTGCCTGCGGACCTTTTAAGACCGACTACAAGATCGAGTTCGATGACCGTGCGCAGGCAATCTCGGGGATGCCTCATGCAGTTTGCGATGCGTATCAAGAGGCAGCCCGGTTTGACCTGGAATACAACGGTGAGCTGGGCCATTCCTCTCGGAGGGGACGTATCCATGATGAAAAGCGCAACACGGGCTTGATTACTATGGGAATCGAGGTCGCGACGGTCAACAACGAAATGCTCTGTGACATGGAAGCGATGGAAGCGCTCGCATGGCGCATGCACCAGCGTATGCGAAAGCGGTACCGGAATCGTGTCGATGCCCGCAGGAAGAAGCAAGAGGCGTTGCTTAACACGCTGCGGGCGTGTTTTGGGCTTAAGCCGGTCTAATTCACGTCGAAAATAGGGGGTTAATCATATGCCCTGGCCAAAATATGGCAAATATGAGTACTGTCACTAAATCAGTAACAGCAAAATCAAGGAATTTAGGACTCGGAGGCGTCATAAAGTAAGAAGATAATAAATAAATGTAGAATAACTAAGCATCAGGTTGGCGACACTGAGCGCAAAATCTGTCCGAGAGGCTAAAACTGCCTGTTACTAAATTGGTGGCAGTACTCATATTTGCCATATTTTGACCAGGGCACCCTAAGAAGGGCGCCCCGGAGCTCCCCGTAGGGGAGCTCCGGGCTTCATAGGGGCACGAATAGCCCACTCCGACCTGCAAAATCTGTGCGCACGATGCGAATGACGCCCTTAACCTTAAACTTTAGCTTGAACTTAGCTATAATGCGCTACGTTCCTACCAGGCTGTGGTTGCGGACGGACGAAATGCCCGTCCTAGTCCAAGACAGACGCGGTCAAAGGGATCCACGTAAGCGACCGCGTGCGCGCGGCGCGATCATGGCGCGTCCTAGATGTAAGCCGCACCGTCCGTTCTACTTTCTTTGGGGCAATACCGCCTCGCGGGCGAGCGGGCCAGTCGTGAAGGTGGCTGCGGCCTCCCGAGCAAACACCCCGGTGCGCAAGTGTGGGGTCAAATACCAGGTCAGCTGGTGGGAACAACCCGATATTCCGCGCAACGCACGGATCGTATACGACACAGAAGGCAGGGTAGTGGACATGGTGAGGGGCAGCTTGATGCACGCGGCTCGGTTAGGTGCTGGGACCGCAGCGGTCATTGCCGTTTTGGGCCTGAGCGGATGCGCGTTCAACCCGCTGTCTACGTTCACGACTCCCACGATCGACCAGATCGAGTACGAGACCGTCACGCCGGCGGTGTCGGACGATGCCCTGGTCACTCCCGGAACCCTGACGGTTGCCCTCGATACTTCCGATGCGCCGCAGGCAATGCAGGGCGCCGACGGCGAGCTCACGGGGTATGCGGTTGACGCCGCCCGTGCCCTCGCAAGCCGCATGGGCCTTAAGGTCGCCTTTGTCGATGCGTCTTCGGCAGGTTCCGCGCTCGGCGACAAAAAGGCCGATATCTTTATCGGCGAGATCAACTCCACGGACGGGGACGTTAGCTCGCTCGGCACCTGCCTGTACGATGCCGCTTCCGTGTTCGGTAAAACCAGCGATGGTGGGTCGCTAAGCGTTTCCACCGATACCCTTAACACGTCTACTCTGGGTGTCCAGATGTCCTCGGCCTCGCAGGAGGCGCTTGCTAAGCAGAGCATCACCGCCAACCAAAAGACCTACTCCAACATCAACGAGTGCTTTGAGGCGCTCGAGTCCGGCGAGGTCGACTATGTGATCTGCGACTCCACGGCTGGCGGTTACCTTGCGCGACTGATGAGCGAGATCTCCTATGTCGGTGCGCTCGAGGCGCCCTCGACGCTTGGTGTTGCAGGCCTTTCGTCCAATGACGAACTGTGTCGTGCCGTGAGCGATGCCCTCGACGGTATTACGGCCGACGGCACGCTCGAGGCGGTCCACTGCGTCTGGTACGGCACGATGCCCTACGACCTCACCACTAAGACGGTTTCGGGCGCTAACGTGCAGCCGGGCGACTCTGAGTCCAGTGAGACCACGTCTTCCGGCAGCGAGTCCTCCGATTCCAACAATGAGACCGCATCCTCCGAAGACAAATCGTCCAGCCAGGAAGACACCATCACCGACGACGACATTAACAAGCTTAATAGCTAGTTATTGCTAGGGGTGGTGTCTTCTATACGTTGGAAAGGACACCTCTTCACGGTTTCAACACGCACCGCCGGACTTCCCCAATAGGGGAGCCCGGCTTTTTCATCTCTATAAAACCAGCAGTTCAAAGCCAATTTTCGGGACCAAATACAAAGTCGCCGGCTCCCTCCTATAGCGCACTTTGCCACAGAAAAGTGCGAGACTTCGGTATGCGGTATCAAGCAATCGTTATTCGGGTCTTTGGGAATCCGCGTGATTAAATGCACGGCAATGGGTACATAGCCAGTACAGTAAGTCCCCGAGGCAGATTGGAGCCACGTATGGATATCAAGGTTTCTGGACGCAAGACGACGGTAACCGATGCTCTGCGTGCGCATGTGGATGAGAAGATCGGCGAGGCGCTCAAGGTTTTCGATATCGAGCCCATGACGGTCGACGTTGTACTTCGCTATGAGAAGAACCCCTCGAACCCCAACCCGGCAATCGTCGAGGTTACGGTTCGCGCCCGCGGTTCGGTGATTCGCGTTGCCGAGCACGGTGCAGATATGTACGCCGCCATCGACCTCTCCGCCGATAAGGTCACCCGCCAGCTGCGCAAGTTCAAGACCAAGGTCGTGGACAACCGCCAGGGTGGTGCCAGCGCAGCGGATGTTGCACCGGTCGAGCGTGTCGAGGATCTGGCCGACCTGCTGCTGCCCGAGGAGGACGACGACCTGCTCGTCCGCGAGAAGGTCATCGATGTCACCCCGATGACTGAGGAGCAGGCGCTGGTGCAGACCGATCTGCTGGGCCACGACTTCTACGTGTTCGAGAACGCGACGACTGGCCTCATCAATGTGGTGTATCACCGTAAGAATGGTGGATATGGCATCATCAAGCCCCGCATCGAAACACTTGACGAGTAAAATACGTTAACTTGCATGAGTTAACGGTTGGCGGCCATCCCATGCGGGTGGCCGCCTTTTTACGTAAGGAGTCGCTTTGATGGACAAGGCCGCATCCGCCGGTCATTCTGACCGTTGCCGCATCGTCGTCGATACCTGCTGCGACTTTAGCCCCGAGGTCGCCGCGAACCTCGATGTCGATATCCTGGGCTTCCCCTTCATTATCGATGGCGAGGAGCGCACGGATGACATCTGGTCGAGCATCACACCCAAGGAGTTCTACGACCGCATGCGCGCCGGTGCCCGCGTGTCCACCTCGGCTGTGTCGCTCGGTCGCTATATCGAGTTCTTTACCGAGTGCGCCAAAGAGGGCACGCCCACGGTCTACCTGTGCTTTACCTCGGCGCTGTCGTCGAGCTACAACTCCGCGTGCCAGGCGGCGGACGCCGTACGCGCCGAGTATCCCGATTTTGAGCTGTACGTGGTCGACAACGCCCTGCCCTGTGCGACCGGCGAGCTCTTGGCGCTCGAGGCCGTCCGTCAACGCTCGGCGGGACTCACCGCCAAGCAGCTGGTCGACTGGGCAAACGAGGCCAAGACCTATGTCCACGGCTACTTTACGCTCGAGAGCTTTGACGCACTGGCTGCCGGCGGCCGCATTCCGCCCGCGGCGGCACAGCTCACGGCAAAGCTCGACGTCAAGCCCGAGCTCTCCTACGACCTTGCCGGTTCGCTATCGCTGATCGGCGTCAACCGCGGCCGCAAGAAGGCGCTCAAGTCCATCCTCAAGTCGTTCCGTGAGAACTACGTGCCCGATCGCACCATGCCCATCGCCATTATGACTGCCGATGCCGAGAAGGACGGCGACTGGCTCGAAGCCGCCATCCGCAAGGAGGAGGGCTGTGCCGACGTCACGATCATTCGCAGCTCCGTAGGCCCCACCATCGGCTCGCACGTGGGTCCCGGCATGGTGGCCTGCGCGTTTTGGGGCAAGAACCGCGCCGAGAAAGCCTCGCTTTCCGACCGCATCGCGCGCCGTGTACGCGGCGAGTAGACAGGCGCTACGACCACGGGCGCCCCGCAGCTCAAGCGCTGGCGCTGAGTATTCAACCTAGTAATTACACCCAACCCAAAAGGAAAGGTTTCATGGCAAACAAGCTCTCTGTCGCATTTATCGGCACCGGAATCATGGGTGCCCCCATCGCCGGCCACATTCTGGACGCCGGCTATCCCGTCACGGTCAACAACCGCACCAAGTCCAAGGCCGCGGCGCTTATCGAGCGCGGCGCCGTCTGGGCTGATACGCCGGCAGATGCCGTGGCGAACGCCGACGTCGTCTTTACCATGGTGGGTTATCCCTCCGAGGTCGAGGAGCTCTACCTGGCGGGCGACGGCCTGCTCGCGTGCACAAAGCCTGGCGCGGTCCTGATCGACCTCACCACGAGCTCGCCCGAGCTTGCGCGCGATATTGCCGAGGCCGCCCAGGTTTCCGGCCGCATGGCGTTTGACTGCCCCGTCACCGGCGGCGAGTCCGGTGCTATCGCCGGCACGCTCACGGCCATCGTGGGCGCCACCGAGAACGACATCGCCCCGGTCCGCGACATCCTTTCCACCTTTGCGGCAACTATCTGCTGCTTCGATGGCGCCGGCAAGGGCCAGGCTGCCAAGCTTGCCAACCAGGTGTCGCTGGGCGCCTGCATGGTCGGCATGGCCGATGCGCTGGCGTTTGCCGAGCTGAGCGGCCTTGATCTGGAGAAGACCCGTCAGATGATCCTGGGCGGCACCGGCAAGTCCGGCGCCATGGAGAGCCTGGCCCCCAAGGCGCTCGACGGCGACTACAAGCCCGGCTTTATGGTCGAGCATTTCATTAAGGACCTGCGCTTGGCGCTCGCCTATGCCGATGACCGCGAGCTCGCGCTGCCCGGCGCCGACGTGGCCTTTACGCTCTACGACATGCTCGACGCCATCGGTGGCGCCAAGCTGGGCACCCAGGCCATCACGGTCCTCTACAAGGAGGAGGCCGATGCCATCGCCGCCGGTCTGGACTGGTCGCAGTATCGTCCCGAGGAGCACGGTGCCCACGAGGACGGCTGCGGTTGCGGCGAGCATGGCGACGACCACGAGTGCGGTTGCGGTCACCATCACGGCGAGGACCACGAGTGCTGCGGCGGCCACGGCCATGACGACGGCCACGAGTGCTGCTGCGGCCATCATCACGAGGAGTAGCGCCCATGAGCTGGACGTTCGTGGTGCTCGCGCTGGTGCTCTTTCTCTTTGCGATCTACATTGGCTTTTTGTGCGGCCAGTGGGCCTGCGAAAAGCGCGTGATCACCAAGCGCGACTACTGGATTGCCAACTTTGCAGGCGCGGCGGCAGTCGTCCTGCTGACCTGGGTGTTCTCACTGTTCCCGCTGGTGCAGTTTGCGCCGATCGGCTGGCTCGGCGGCTTTATCGCCGGTCTTAAGATGAGCTTTGGCGAGTCCGTCGGCCCGTGGCGCAAGCACGACGAGGTTTTTAACGTCAACAAGGCCCATCGCGCCGCCGCCGATGCGGGCGACGCCGAGGAACGCCGCCGTGCGCGTCGCAATGGTGCGGCCGACCGACAGCTCATCTCGGTCACCGATGACAGCAAGGGTGCTGGCAAGCACGCTAAGAAATAGTAAGAAGAGGTAACTATGGCAGAAAACAAAGACGAACAGCTCACCGACGAGGAGCTGGCACAGCTCCAGCTGGCAGAAGAGAACGAGAACGCCGTCGACCGCCTGGTCCAGGAGCTCGGCTGCCCCACGCGCCGCATCCGCCAGTTTGCCGCCCGCGTGCTGCACCTGCTTGCCGAGCGCGATCCGCAGCGCGTCGTGCCCTGCGTGCCCGCGCTGATCGAGGCGCTCGATCGCCCCGAGGCGCAGACCCGCTGGGAGGCCCTCGATGCCCTGACGGCGCTCGCTACCACCTGCCCCGAGCAGCTGGGCGATGCCTTTGAGGGCGCCGAGACTGCACTGTTCGACGAGATCTCCTCCACGCTGCGCTATGCCGCCTTCCGCCTGCTGTGCGTGTGGGGTGCCACGAGCGTCGAGCGTTCGCGCGAGGCTTGGCCCATCCTGGACGAGGCCATCCAGTGCTACCACGGCGACCTCGAGTATCGCGACATGCTCGGTTGCCTGTACGAGTTTTGCCAGGGCGAGATCGACGCCGAGGTCGCAGAGAAGCTTGCGCTGCGCCTTAAGTTCGATGCCGAGAACGGTAAGGGCAGCTATCTCAAGGCCCGTTCGAGCGAGATTTGCGAAATGCTTGTTAAACGTTTTGGCCTGGATCTCTCCAAAAAGAAGAAGCGTGCTAGCGTTAAAAAATCTGACGACGCCGAAGACGAGGAGTAACAGATTATGGCGCACGATGTAGTCCTGATTCCCGGTGACGGCATCGGTCCCGAGATTACGCAGGCCATGCGCCGCGTGGTCGAGGCCACCGGTGTCCAGATCAATTGGAACGTCCAGGAGGCCGGCGCCGGCGTCATGGACGAGTTTGGCACGCCGCTGCCCCAGCACGTGCTCGACGCGGTCGCCGAGACTAAGGTTGCCATCAAGGGCCCCATCACCACGCCGGTCGGCACGGGTTTCCGCAGCGTTAACGTCGCCCTGCGCAAGCACTTTGACCTGTATGCCTGCGTGCGTCCCTGTCTGTCGCAGCCGGGCGACGGCTCGCGTTTCCGCGACGTCGATCTGGTCATCGTGCGCGAGAACACCGAGGACCTCTATGCCGGCATCGAGTTCGATGAGGGTGCCGCCGAGGTCGAGGAGCTTTCGCAGCTCGTCGAGCGCTCGGGTCAGAAGACCTTTGCCACGGATTCCGCCATCTCGATCAAGCCCATCTC
>ERZ839489.883-NODE-883-length-24281-cov-84.889788_pt1 | contig 24281 bp, 20 predicted proteins | sample MGYA00519938_ERZ839489 | MGnify/ENA primary metagenome ERZ839489 (study PRJEB31850, sample SAMEA3708846) | human gut metagenome | biome: human gut; feature: human-associated habitat; material: faeces | place: China | collected 2014 ...
GTAGATTGATATTTATATCATCAAAAGCATACTCGTTGAAGCAGGAATGAAACATAAAAGTTTATAACTTTTTATAAGTTTTCAGTAACGGTTGTGAAGATGTGTCTTTATGAGTACGACGAAGAGAGGCAAAGAGAGTTTGACCGGGAGGAAGGTAGGGAAGAAGGCAGAGATGCGGAACGAATAGCGGTAGCCAGACGTATGTTAAAATCTCATAAGTTATCATATGTAGAGGTAGCAGAAATTGTAGGACTGACGGTAGAAGAAGTAAAAGCTTTGGATACAGATGAGGCGGTTATAGAAATTAAGGGGTTTTGATTTTGTCTCGATACCGACTCTACAATACAGATATAGAAATACAGAATTTTAAGTTGAGTTTTTCTGACAATATGGTATACTGGATATTATGACACATATGATACGGAGCAGAAAACAGACTGAGCTTACGATATGACCGGCATCCGTATGAAAAAACAAATTAGAAATACCGGTATGGAAATTTGGCTTTGGAAAGGTGATACCAATCGAATATACCGGAGATATGAAAGGATATAGGACTATGAATCGGGAGAACTTACAGACAGGAAGACAGGAGGCAATCCGGGGATTTGATATTGATGGAACATTTCTGGAGTGTACACCTTGTGGAAATGGTCATATTAACGATACTTTTATGATGTCATTTGACAGAGACGGCGAAACACATCGGTATTCACTGCAGCACATGAACCGGTCCGTATTCAGGGATCCGGTTTCGTTGATGAATAATATTCTCCATGTGACAGACTATCTGAAAGAACAGATCAGGGCACAGGGAGGAGATCCACAGAGAGAGACACTTGATTTTGTATGTGCAAAGTCAGGTGAACCGTATTTTATAGACAGTTTTGGAGAGTACTGGAGAGCATATCATTTTGTAGAAGATGCATATGCACTGGAAGAAGTAAAAGATCCACAGGACTTTTATCAGAGTGCAGTGGCTTTCGGTAATTTCCAGAGAATGCTGGCAGATTTTCCGGCGGATACTCTGACGGAGACCATTGCCGGCTTCCATGATACCAAGGCGCGGTTTGCAGCATTTGAGAAAGCGGTCGAAGAAGATGTATGCGGAAGAGCCGCAGGAGTACAGCAGGAGATCCGGTTTATAAAGGATCGATACGATGTCGCCTGTGTGCTGGGTGATCTGTTAGAGGCAGGAGAACTTCCGCTTCGTGTAACACATAATGACACCAAGTCCAACAATGTTCTGATGGATAATGCTACCGGAAAAGGTCTTTGTGTGATCGATCTGGATACTGTTATGCCGGGGTTGGCAGTGAATGATTTTGGTGATTCCATCCGCTTTGGTGCAAGCACAGGCGCAGAGGATGAGAAAGATCTTTCCAGGATCTCCTGTGATATGGAACTGTATGATATTTATGCAAAAGGTTTCGTAGAAGGATGCGGTGGTGCGTTGACCGATATGGAGATTGAGTGTCTGCCGATCGGGGCGAAGGTAATGACTTATGAGTGTGGTATGAGATTTCTGACAGACTATCTCTCCGGGGATACGTACTTTAAGGTTGATTATCCGACCCACAATCTGGATCGTACGAGAACACAGCTGAAACTGGTGTGGGACATGGAACAGAAATGGGAGCAAATGCAGGAGATTGCCCGAAAATATAAAAATAAATAAAAGATAGAAACCGGTTTATTAACTTCGACTAAGACGTTCAGAAAAGACTTTTTGTGAGACTATGAAGAAAAGGCTGTAAATAATAATCTTCTATGATAATGACGCCCAGAAAAGATTTTTTGTTTTGTTTACAGCCAATACCCAGAAAGGGAGTGCATGCCCGGTGGGGCGGACAGCCTTTTGCTGGTGCTTTTAGCAAAGATGAGATCCAGCGTCTACGCAGACTTTCACGAGGGTCAGCCGACCCTCGTGAACATAGTCGGAGTTGACGATTAGCTCAGATTTGCGTTACCAGCGGTTGTCCGCTCCCACCGGGCATGCACTCCCTTTCGTCCGTCCTGAAGTCCTGAAGCTCACTTTTTGAACGAATAACAGACAAATTACAATTTCTCAATATCCCCGATCAACTGAGCCACTTCCTCCTCTGTGGTAGCCCAACTCGTACAAAATCTCGCAATAACCCCGTCCGGTGTACTTCCGGTTTTTTCAAATGTATAATTCTGTCCAAGCACTTCCTGCTGCTTTTCATTCAAAATCACAAACTGCTGATTCGTAGGACTCTCCACCCAAAAAGGAATCCCTTTCTTTGCAAAAGCATCCCGGATTTTCATAGCCAGCAAATCCGCTTTTTTCGTGATTTCAAAATAAAGATCATTCTCCAGCAACGTATAAAACTGCAGTCCCAGAAGCCATCCCTTTGCCAGAACTGCTCCGTTTTGCTTCATAAAAGCTTTAAATCTCCGTTTCAGATCATTCGAAGTGATAACCACAGCCTCACCAAACAAAGCGCCGCATTTTGTTCCGCCAAAATAAAAAACATCCGTAAGAGTTGCAAAATCCTCAACGCTGATATCATTTTCCACAGCACCAAGTCCATATCCAAGACGTGCGCCGTCCACAAACAAATACATTCCATATTTATCACAAACCTCACGGATTGCTTTTAACTCTTCCAGTGAATACAAAGTGCCCTGTTCGGTAGGAAAAGACAAATAAACCATCTTAGGTTCTGTATAATATTCCGGTTCGTTTTCCTCATAATAAGCACCGGCGCATGCGTCAATCTGTGTGGCGGTGATTTTTCCGTCTGTATTTGGAATCGTCTGGATCTTGTGGTTTGTATTTTCCACGGAAGCTGCCTCGTGACAGTTAATATGTCCTGTATCTGCAGCGATCACACTCTGAACAGAAGAAAGCGCACTGGCGATCACGATAAAGTTTGCCTGCGTAGCACCCGGGAAAAAGTGAATGGCTGCATCCGGGCAATGAACTCTTTCTCGGATCAGGTCGGCTGCTTTTTTACACCATTCATCTTCACCGTACCCTCCAAAACTATTATCATTGACAGCACTCAACGCCTCCAGAATCTCAGGATGGGCACCGTGATTGTAATCATTATTAAAACGTATCATAATTAAAATTCTCCCTGTATAAAAATTGATTTACCCCTAGCCACAGGATGGAAAAGATCTGTATTTATTGTATCTGTTCCAGGGGAAAATAGCAAGATGAAAATAAAGCAGGCAGTCGTGATACTTGCTATCCGGTTGTGGGAATGGTAAAATTGATAAGAAAGCGGATGACTTTTTTGCTTATTCTCAGAAAGAAAAGAGGAGTATAAAATAATGTATTACGTACCAGACGGCACCAAAGAGTGCGGATTTTATGAATGTAAAAAATGCGGCAATCGATTCCTGTCCCTGCAGACGATGAAAAGAATCCCATGCCCGGACTGCGAAGCCGAGATTGACTATGAAATCGGTCCGGATGAGTCCCTGGAAGATGTTCTTGATACCGCAGAACTGATCGAGAAAATAGAAGGTGTGGAAGAAGTAGAAAAAATGGATGCCCTGCTGAGCCTGGCGATCACTGGTGGAGATGACAGCTGGATCTGAGAAATACAAATCTGTAAGCAAATAATCGAAAAAGACAGTCATACAGAGGAAGACAAAGATTTACTTCTGTATGGCTGTCTTTTATGTATAATTATAACGTTTTAAGCATTTCCTCCCACACAAACTGATTTTCCTCCCAGATAGTTTCAAACTGATCAGGTGAAACAGGGGAATCTCCGGTGCCGACTTCGATGGTCAGGCTGGGAATCCCCTGACTCCGGATCGCCCAGTCCTTATACCCGGCGGGATCAAGAGACTGATAATCAGCGTCCAGTGGATAGCCTGTTGCAGCAGAAATCATGTTGGCAAAAGAGAGAGTCTGGTCGTAGAGACTGCCTTCCTGGCCGAAATACCAGTAAATGACATCTCCCTGTGTATGATAGCTGATCGTACGGGAAAAGTGCTCCTGTAAAGTAAGCTGAATAAGAGCATTACTTTCTGCTTCACATCCGGGTGTGGATCCTTTGTAATGATCGGCGGATGGGTGTCCGGCAGGATCTGCATAACTGTCCCATAAAGCATCAAAGTTTCGGTTCAGATCCACACCGTTTGCATTGGATTTCCATTGTTCGAGATAATCATTATCTGAAAGAGAAGCCCCATCCATCTGTGAGATCTGTTCCAGATTCTTCCGGACTGTATCGGTCTGAACACCGTCCAGTCCCTGTTGACTGATGGAAACACCATCCGGATTTACCATGCAGATTACATGGATCGCTGTATCCTGAAGCAGATCTTTATAGGAAATATCTCCGTAGGAATCTCCGCTTTTTATATGTTTAAGGAAAGAGACTGTCTGCTTCATGACAAGCTGACAGGTGATATATTCCCGGGCGTGAATACCGCCGTTGACCAATATTTTTCTGGAAGCATCTTCATTTCCGATAACAAAATGAAGAATCTGCCGCCCATCTGCAGTTTCTCCGAGACTGTCCGAAGAGAAAACAGAGGAATAACGGGATTTTAACAGATCAGTATCTGAAACCAGATCCTCATAGGTATAGACAGATGGATTGTGATCGACGATCAAAGGCTTATACTCCTTTCGACAGAAGAAAATAAAAACAGTAAATAAAACAAGAATAAGAAAGACAGCGGGAACAGCCAGCCGACCAGTGAACCTGTGCGGTTTCTTTTTATGCCTGGGATGTGTGGATCTTTGTGCTGACACAGCAGTCAGCCGTGTGCCACAGGAACTGCAAAAATTTGTGCTGTCATTATAAGTCGCCCCGCAGCTTGAACATTTTTTCATGAACCTTCCCCCTCATAAACAATGTATGCAGATATCTTATCACGAAAGTAACAGCTTCACAACCGGATTGATTTTACAAATAACAGATTTGTGATATGATAGTTACAGCATTTCAGAAAGAAACAGAAAGGAAGTAATCAATGGTGTTTGATATCATAGAGCATCTGCAGATCAGACCAGAATTAAAGGAGTCCATACTTGAATTTCGAAAACAATATCCCGTGGAGTCACAGTTTCAGTCCAGGATGCCCGTTCCGAGTAACATTTATTATGGAACAGATATCTGGGAAAAGGCAGTGACGGCACTTTTATGCGGAAAAAATATTTTGCTTGTCGGTCATAAAGCCACCGGAAAAAATATTTTTGCGGAAAATCTTGCCGCCGCATTCGCAAGACCGCGGTGGGATGTGTCGTTTCATGTCAATATGGATGCTGCATCCCTGATCGGTATGGATACTTTTAAAAAACAGGAAGTAACTTTCCGTCCGGGTCCGATCTGCTGTGCGGCGCAGCATGGTGGATTTGCAGTGCTCGACGAGATTAATATGGCGAAAAGTGAAGCTCTGGCGGTACTTCATGGAACGCTGGACTTTCGAAGAAGCATCGATGTGCCGGGATATGAGCGGATCGACCTGCACCCGGCCACCCGTTTCATCGCCACGATGAACTATGGGTATGCGGGAACAAAAGAACTGAACGAAGCACTGGTTTCCCGCTTTGTGGTGATCCGGATGCCGATGATCTCGCAGGAACACCTGATTTTGTTATTACAGGATCACTATCCGACACTGAAAACTGAAGGTGCAAAAGAACTGGCAGCCGTCTACCTGGATCTTCAAAAAAAGTGTGAAAATGCCCAGATTTCTTCCCGTGCCATGGATCTTCGGGGGCTTCTTGACGGTGTGGCACTGATGGAAAAAGGATTGAACGTACAGGATGCGCTGGACATGGGAATTACCAATAAAACCTTTGACCCATATGAGCAGACACTGATTCAGGATACGATTCGGGGACGAATCTCAAAAAAGATGAAACCGGAAGATTTATTTGAAGAAAAATGTGGTTCTTGCAGAAAAGAATTCGCATAACCACTCTATCATAATAAAAGGACAGTGCAAAGACATGGAACAGCAGGAGATGCAGGAAGAACGGAGAGCGAGAAATTTTGTTTGGGCAGCGGCGGAACAGTATGGGCTGGAACCGCTGTTTCTCGCCTATGCACCGGATGGGACGGCGGATATGTATCTGAATATTATTATCGGTCTCAGTTATAAGTGGTATGATGCCCAAAAACTGGAAACATTTTTTCATATGCTCGGTGGTAGGCAGGAGGAACTGTATCAGGGGATGCTGTGGATCGGTCTGGAACAGGCATTATACGAAAAAGAGCAGGCGCATCGGCCGGCACTTACGGATCTTCGTCAGGAATATGCACAGGAAAATCTGGGGAGGTATCGTTCGTTTAAAGAATATGAACTGATTGATCAGCTGCGAAACGGACATTGTGCGGCTATTCTGGGTCAGGACTCCGGGTTATCCGGAAGAATGGAAGAACTGCTTCAGGAACTGACGTTTACCGGAGATATGGAGATCGAACAGATCATCGCCAGGATGAAAGTGATCCTGTGGAAATATTTTTCTTATGAACCGAAGCCGGTAAAAAAAGAGCGGGGGACGTATTTTCTGCAAAAACTGCTGCCTGCATTTCATTCGATCGGCAAGATGCATGCTACCTACGTGAAGACAAAGCGGTATGACGATCCGGTGTGGGAAGAGTCCGGAAACGGAGGAACCATGGAAAGAGCCAGACATTATCTGCTTCAGTTTTCCAGGAAGGGAGACGGGGAAAAAGACCGGGCGTATATTGAGGGATGTTTTGGTTCCAGTATCTGTTCTCCCGGGGAAGAAAAACTGATGGAAGAAGAATTGTGTACAGAGAATCATAAAAACAGCCATATTTATATAACCGAAGGATATTCGAAGGCTGTTTCTCCGGCCGGAGAACGGTGGAACGAAAAAGCGGCTGAAGCGGAAAAGAAGATTGACAGAAGAGAGGCAAAGGAGATTCAGGAGTTCCGGGAGAATTGCAGAAGACAGACAGAGAAAAATCGGCAGTATTACGAGAAAAATCGAACCATCTATGAGAACAGTATCCGCAGAATGACAGAAAAACTCCGTCTGGAACTGGATACCCGCCTTGATGACGTTCCTTTACGGGCAAGACAGGGAAAAATCTGTGCCAGTCAGGTATGGAGAGCACTGTATCTGGAGGATCCAAGAATCTTTGAAAAAAGAGAAGAGGTGTCAGATGCAGGGTTCTCCGTAGATATCCTGATTGATGCGTCCTCCTCCAGGAAAGACAGTCAGGAACAGATTGCAGCGCAATCCTATATTCTTGTGAAAAGTCTGGATCTTTGCAGGATTCCGCTACAGGTGTATTCTTATTGCAGTATTCGCGGATATACGGTTTTGCGGTTGTTTCAGTCTTACGGGGAGATAGACCGGGCAGAAGAGGTATTTTCCTATGTGGCAGCGGGGAATAACCGCGACGGACTGGCACTTCGGGGAGCCGGTCATCTGATGGAAAACAGTGAACAGGAGAAGAAGTTATTGCTTGTCCTCACCGATGGCAGTCCGCAGGATGACAGGATCGCAGCAGAAGGTGCATTTTACAAAAACAGAGAATACACGGATCAGATTGCAGTGGAAGACACGACCGAACAGGTACAGCACCTGAAAAGGAAAGGCATTCAGGTCGTAGGTATTTTCATGGGGACAGAGCGCGGACTTCAGACCGCCCACCGGATCTTCGGACTGGATTTTGTGCGGATCGAGAATATTCAGCAGTTTTCCGAAGTGGTGGGAAAGATCCTGCAGAAGAAAATCAGGGAGATGATTTGACAAATCCTGTTTATTGTGCTAAAGTATGACAAGAGTAATTCGTACCCGGTTTTCCAGGTGAAGACCGGGTTATTTATAAATCAAATGTTCACAAAAGGAGAAAATAGACTGTATATGAACAAACAAGAAAGCGATATCATGAAAATATTATTACAGACTCCATTTATCAACCAGCGGATGCTGGCAGAAGCTTCCGGACATTCGCTGGGGGTGGTGAATCGGTCGGTGAAAGAACTGGTGGCTCAGGGGTATCTGGATGAGCAGTTATGGCCGACTTCCCGGGCAAAGAAAGAATTTCAGGAGCGGTCTCCGAAAAGAGCGATTATCCTGGCAGCCGGTTTCGGGATGCGGATGGTTCCCATCAACACGGAGGTGCCGAAAGGACTGTTGGAAGTCAACAAAGAACCTCTGATCGAGCGGCAGATCCGCCAGCTTCATGAAGTCGGGATCCGGGAAATCTATGTGGTAGTCGGATTTATGAAAGAGCGATATGAGTATCTGATCGATGAGTTTGGTGTGGAACTGGTGGTTAATCCGGACTATATGACGAAAAACAATTTACATTCTGTCAGTCTGGTGAGACGCCATCTGGAGAATGCGTATATTATTCCCTGCGATATCTGGTGTGACCGGAATCCCTTTGACCGGTACGAGTCCTACTCCTGGTACATGGTCAGCGATCTGGTGGAAAATGAAAGTTCTGTCCGCGTCAACCGGAAAATGGAACTGGTCACGGTTCCGGAAGGAAATGGCGGCAATGCAATGATCGGAATCTGTTATCTGACCGGGGAAGAAGCAGGTATCGTTGCGGAAAATATCGAAAAGCTGAGCAGGGATCTGCGATATGACGGTGTTTTCTGGGAGGAAGCATTATATCGAAAAGATAAAATGATCGTTGCTGCAAGGGTTGTACACGGTTCGGATGTTGTAGAAATCAATACATACGAACAGCTGCGGGAACTTGACAGCCATTCCGGCCAGTTAAAAACCGATGCGATCCAGGTGATCTGCCAGGCACTTGGTGTAAAACAGGACGAGATTACCGATATCACCGTACTGAAAAAGGGAATGACCAACAGATCCTTCTTATTTACAACCAAGGGGAAAAAATATATTATGCGCATCCCCGGTGAGGGAACGGAACAGCTGATCGACCGGAGGGAAGAAGCAGCAGTTTATCAGACCATCGACGGAAAGAAAATATGCGATGACATTGCATATATCAATCCGGAGAATGGATACAAGATCACGGAATTTCTGGAAGGTGCGAGAGTCTGTGATCCTGACAGTCCCGGGGACGTGGAAAAATGCATGAAGCGCCTGAGAAGGTTTCATGAGATGAAACTGCAGGTGGAGCATACCTTTGATATTTTCGGGCAGATGGAGTTTTACGAAAAGCTGTGGGGTAATACTCCATCAGATTACCGGGATTATCAGAAGACAAAAGAGCATGTACTGGAACTTCGTCCATATATTGAACAGTGGAGTGGGGAAAAGGTACTGACCCATATCGATGCAGTGCCGGATAATTTTCTGTTTATAGAAAAAAACGGTGAAGAGGAGATCCGCCTGATAGACTGGGAGTACGCAGGGATGCAGGATCCTCATGTAGATATTGCCATGTTTGCTGTTTATGCGATGTATGACAGGGAGCAGGTGGATGCGCTGATCGATGCTTATTTTCCGGAGGGGTGCAAAAATGAGATCCGGATCAAGATCTACTGCTATATCGCAGCATGCGGACTTTTGTGGAGCAACTGGTGTGAGTATAAAAAAAGTCTGGGTGTAGAGTTTGGCGAGTATTCGCTGCGGCAGTACCGATATGCGAAAGAGTATTATAGAATTGTAAAGGAAGAACTCAGTCAAATCAAAGGAGCAAAAAATCATGAATAAAGCAGAACGGGCAATTATAATGGCTGCCGGTCTGGGCAACCGGATGCGGCCAGTCACACTGACCACACCGAAACCACTGGTGAAAGTCAACGGTGTGCGGATGATCGATACAGTGATTCAGGGTCTTCATGAGAATGGGATCACGGAAATTTATATTGTGGTTGGTTATCTGAAAGAACAGTTTTACACGCTGGAACAGGAATATCCGGGTGTGACAATTATTGAAAATCCTTATTATGATACCTGCAACAACATCTCTTCACTGTATGTAGCGCGGGATCATATAGAAAATGCCATGATCCTGGACGGTGATCAGATTGTGTATAACAGAACAATCCTTTCTCCGGAGTTTGAACGTTCCGGTTATAACAGTATCTGGACGGACGAAGAGACGGATGAATGGCTGCAGCAGGTAGAAGACGGAATCGTTGTTTCCTGCAGCAGAAACGGAGGAAAGGGTGGCTGGCAGTTGTACAGCATCTCCCGATGGAGCAAAGAAGACGGAAAACGGCTGAAACATCACCTGGAAGTGGAATTTGAAGAGAAGAAAAACAGACAGATCTACTGGGACGATGTGGCGATGTTCTGCTATCCGAAGGAATACCGGCTTGGTATCCGACCGATGCATCCAGGTGATCTGATCGAGGTGGATAACCTGGAAGAGCTGATCGCCCTGGATAACAGCTACCGTGATTTTTACACAAAAAAAGGAGTAAAATAGTGATGAATAAAAATATAACAAATACAAAAGGAAAGATCGACTGGATGATTACATTGCTTCCTCTTGGAATCGTGATTGCACTGTGCATCCTGTTTTTCTTCCTGCCGGATCAGTCAAATGCAGTTCTGAGCCAGATCCGGTTTTTCTTCGGAGATACTTTTGGAACATATTATCTGGTGATCGGACTTGGCATTTTCCTGTTGTCTCTGTATATCGCAGGATCGAAATACGGCGATATCGTACTTGGTGAAAAAGGAGAAAAACCGAAATACTCTTTCTTTTCCTGGGGAGCAATGATGTTTACCTGCGGTCTTGCAGCGGATATTTTATTTTACTCTTTCTCGGAATGGGTATTATATGCGACAGATCCTCATCTGGAAGAGATGGGAAGCATCCAGGAATGGGCAGGCGTCTATCCGCTGTTTCACTGGAGTTTTATCCCGTGGGGATTCTATCTGGTACTGGCTGTGGCATTCGGTTTTATGCTCCATGTACGAAAAAGAAACCGCCAGAAATACTCTGAAGCCTGCCGTCCGATCCTGGGGAAACATACCGATGGCTGGGCAGGAAGAATCATTGATCTTCTGGCCGTATTTGCCCTGCTTGCAGGAACGGCAACAACCTTCAGTGTGGCAACACCGCTGATGGCAACGATCATCGGAGAGCTTTTTCATATTACAGTAAGCCGGACAGTTATCAATGCCATTATTTTACTGGTAACATGTGCTGTATATACATATTCTTTGCTACACGGATTTAAGGGAATCAGCAGACTGGCAAATATCTGTATATATCTCTTTTTTGGATTGCTGGCTGTTGTCCTTCTGTTTGGAGGTGAAACCCGTTATATCATCGAGACGGGCTTTAGTTCACTGGGAACCATGGTTCAGAACTTTATCGGACTTTCTACTTTTACGGATCCTCTGAGAACCTCAAACTTTCCACAGAACTGGACGATTTATTACTGGGCATACTGGATGGTCTGGTGTGTGGCAGCACCGTTTTTCATCGGCAGCATCTCCCGTGGAAGAACCGTCCGCCAGACTATTCTGGGGGGTTATGGTTTCGGCGTTGGATCCACTCTGATCAGTTTTATCATCCTCGGCAATTACTCCATGGGAATGCAGGTAACCGGAAAAGCTGATTTTATCGCACAATACATGAAAGATGGCGATCTCTATGGAATGATCGTATCCATGATCAAAACCATGCCCTGTGCCCCGGTTATCATGGTAATAGTACTGCTGACGATGGTTGCCTTCTACGCAACTTCCTTTGACTCCATTGCCCTGACAGCCTCCTGCTACAGTTACCGCAAACTCGAAGAGGGAGAACAACCCCATCGGGGAATCCAGCTGATGTGGTGCCTTCTGCTGATCGCATTGCCGATCGCATTACTGTTTGCGGAAAGCTCCATGAGCAACCTGCAAAGCGTAAGCATTGTAGCTGCCTTCCCGATTGGAGCAGTAATTCTGCTGATCACAGGCAGTTTCTTGAAAGACGCGAAGAAATATATAAAAGAAAATAAATAAAATATATATTACATTACTTTTTAAAAGCATGAAAAACGATACACAAATCCAATTTGTCGTTTCCAATACTCAGCCGAAAGAGCCCGGTTTCCAGGGGGACTCGCACTGTGTGGGTGGTTAGGGCAAGCTTTGAGATCCGGCGCTTACGTAGGCTTTCGCGAGGGTCAGCTGACCCTCGTGAATCATAGCCGAAGTTAGCGACTAGCTCAAAGTTGCCCTGCCCACGCGAGTCCCCCTGGAAACCGGGCTCTTTCGGCGTCCGTTAGACAACAACTTTTCATTTCCATCTCTAAAAACCATGAAAGTACTTGCAACATCTCCCTATTTGTACTATGATAGAACCATTGAATTTACAAAAAATCCAATTAAAATTGATCCAGCGGACCAATTATTGATATACCATGCAATAAAAACATGAAAGTAACCGACAAACACACGAAAAAATCCAAGGCTGAAACAAACAGCCGGATGTGATTATGAAGGGAAAAAAGAAAAATGGGTAAATATTTTGGAACGGATGGCTTCCGTGGAGAAGCCAATGAAAACCTAACTGCAGACCACGCATACAAAATCGGCCGATTCCTGGGCTGGTACTACGGAGAACAGAAACGCAGAAACGGGGATGATACACCGGCACGGATCGTAATCGGAAAAGATACCCGGAGATCCAGCTATATGTTTGAATACACACTGGTAGGTGGTCTGGTAGCTTCCGGGGCAGATGCATACCTGCTTCATGTAACCACAACCCCATCCGTTGCCTATGTGGCAAGAACCGATAATTTTGACTGCGGAATCATGATCTCCGCCAGTCATAACCCATATTATGATAATGGAATCAAACTGATCAATGGAAACGGAGAAAAGATGGATGAAGAGACCATCGCTCTCGTAGAAGACTATCTGGACGGAAAAGTAGAAGTATTTGGTGAAACTTATGAAGAAGTACCATATGCTCATAAAGACCGGATCGGATGTACGGTGGACTATGTGGCAGGAAGAAACCGCTATGTCGGTTATCTGATTTCTCTTGGTATGTATTCTTTCAAAGGCATTAAGGTTGGTCTGGACTGTGCCAACGGAAGTTCCTGGAATATCGCGAAAGCCGTATTCGATGCTCTGGGAGCCAAAACCTATGTGATCAACGCCCAGCCGGACGGAACCAACATCAATAACAATGCCGGATCCACCCATATCGAAGGACTGCAGAAATATGTAGTAGATAACGGACTGGATGTAGGATTTGCCTACGACGGAGATGCCGACCGCTGCCTGTGTGTCGATGAAAAAGGCAATCTGGTAGACGGAGATGCCATTCTCTACATTTATGGAAAATACATGAAAGAGAGAGGAAAACTTCTGACCAACACCGTGGTAACTACGGTCATGTCAAACTTCGGTCTTTATAAAGCGTTCGATGAACTGGGTATCGGCTATGCAAAAACTGCGGTAGGCGATAAATATGTATACGAATATATGAACCAGAACGGCTGCCGGATCGGAGGAGAACAGTCCGGTCATATCATTTTCTCAAAATACGCTTCCACCGGAGATGGTATCCTGACCAGTCTGAAGATGATGGAAGTCATGATGGCTAGAAAAGCAAAGATGAGCCAGCTGACCGAAGGTCTGACTATTTATCCGCAGGTTCTGGAAAATGTAAGAGTAGTCGATAAAACAGCTGCCCAGGAAGATCCGGATGTGAAAGCAGCGGTAAAAGCAGTGGAAGAGGCACTGGGCGATACCGGACGTATTCTGGTTCGTGAATCCGGAACAGAACCGTTACTTCGTGTCATGGTGGAAGCCGAGACCGAAGAATGCTGCCGGAAATATGTCGACCAGGTAGTCGACGTAGTAAAAGCAAAAGGTCATGTGGCGTAAAATAGAACATACTGTTCTGTCGGGTACTTCAGGCAGAATGGTGAGTGTATATGCATAATCGCGAAAAACAAGTGCAGTAACACAAACGATCTGAGAGGAGAAATAATAATATGTGTGGAATCGTAGGCTATACCGGAATGCACAGCGCAGCCCCGGTTTTACTGGATGGACTGTCCAAACTGGAATACCGTGGATATGACTCTGCCGGTATCGCAGTCAGAGACGGGGAAAAACAGGCAGAGGTGATTAAAGCCAAAGGCCGCCTGAAAAAACTGATCGACAAGACCAATGGTGGCGACTCTGTACCGGGAACCTGTGGAATCGGGCATACCCGTTGGGCAACTCACGGAGAACCTTCTGAGAATAATGCACATCCTCATATGAGCGATGATGGCAATGTGGTAGCTGTTCATAACGGTATTATTGAAAACTATCAGGAATTAAAAGACAAACTGATTCGAAATGGCTACACCTTCTATTCAGAAACCGATACGGAAGTGGCTGTCAAACTGGTGGATTATTATTATAAAAAATACGAAGGCACACCGGTAGATGCCCTGACACACGCCATGGTTCGTATTCGTGGCTCTTATGCCCTGGCAATCATGTTCAAGGAGTATCCGGAAGAGATCTATGTGGCGAGAAAAGACAGCCCGATGATCCTTGGGGTGGAAAACGGAGAGTCCTTTATTGCATCTGATGTTCCTGCAATCTTAAAATATACAAGAAATGTTTACTATATCGGTAACCTGGAGATGGCCCGTGTCAGAAAAGGAGAGATTACGTTCTTTAATCTGGATGGCGATGAGGTGGAAAAACAGCCGAAAGTCATTGAATGGGATGCGGAAGCAGCTGAAAAAGCAGGATTTGAGCATTTTATGATCAAAGAGATCCATGAACAGCCGAAAGCTGTAGCAGATACGCTGAATTCTGTTCTGCATGATGGTGTGATCGATCTGAGCGATGTGGGGCTTTCCGAGGAAGAAATCAAAAACATCAGTCAGATCTATATCGTGGCATGCGGATCCGCCTATCATGTAGGTATGGCAGCACAGTATGTGCTGGAAGACCTTGCAAGAATCCCGGTTCGTGTGGAACTGGCATCTGAATTCCGCTACCGGAAACCACTGTTAGATAAGAACGGTCTTGCTATTATCATCAGTCAGTCCGGGGAAACCGCAGACAGCCTTGCCGCACTTCGGGAAGCAAAATCAAAAGGTGTCCGTACTCTCGGAATCGTCAATGTGATCGGATCTTCCATCGCCAGAGAAGCAGATAATGTCTTCTACACTCTGGCAGGACCGGAAATCTCCGTGGCAACCACAAAGGCCTACAGTACCCAGCTGATCGCTTCTTACCTGCTGGCGATCCAGTTTGCGAAAGTGAGAGAGGAGATTACACAGGAGCAATATGACGGTCTGATTGCAGAGCTGCAGACGCTTCCGGAAAAGATTCAGAAGATCATTGATGACAAAGAACGCCTTCAGTGGTTTGCCGCAAAACAGGTCAATGCGAAAGATATTTTCTTTATTGGCCGTGGCATTGATTATGCCATCAGTATGGAAGGCAGCCTGAAGATGAAAGAAATCAGCTACATCCACTCTGAGGCATATGCCGCAGGCGAACTGAAACATGGAACGATTTCCCTGATTGAAGATGGTACACTGGTGATCGGCTGTCTGACCCAGCCGGCACTGTATGAAAAGACCGTCAGCAACATGGTAGAATGTAAGAGCCGTGGCGCTTATCTGATGGGACTGACGACATACGGCAATTATAACATTGAGGATACTGCGGACTTTGTAACGTATATTCCAAAGACAGATCCACATTTTGCAACTTCACTGGCAGTGATACCGCTGCAGTTGATGGGATATTATGTGTCCGTGGCGAAAGGACTGGATGTAGATAAACCGAGAAACCTGGCGAAGAGCGTGACAGTGGAATAGAGATAACGATTCGGAAATATGAAATCATAAAAATGCATTTTGTTTTCAGTAAACAGAGGTTTACGTTGAAAACAAGATGCATTTTTATGATTTACAGAAAAGTTTATTCGGTTTTTTAAAAACGAAAAATACCTATCTAAAGCACTTCTTACAAGGCTCATACCCCCGACTTTCCGCCTCTGCCCTGCTGATCTCGCTTGCCTTGCTCGGGTCTGTGGTGCCACAGTTATTTTTATTATGGTACTTGGATCCGGTAGCTGTGATCCATACCATTTCTTCGTTGGGAGTGGAAGAAGTATCCTGTGGAGCCGCTGTTACCTGTGGGGTGGCTTCCACCTGGCTGGAAGCACCTGCACTTGCAGCAGAGACTTCCTTATTTCCGGAAGAGGAGTTTTCATTTGCAGTTGCCTTCGAACCTGAAGAACTGCTGCCTTTTGATTTGCTCGTCTGTGCCTGTGTTCCCTTATCCTCTTTATCTCCGGGGCTGTAGTCATTGCACGGTTCCTGGTCCCAGGTGATGGTTGTTCCGTCACTGACAGCGACGATCGTGCCCTGTTTATCGGTACGATACACCTGAATATCCATGGATTCCAGCTTGTCCATCACATCTTTATCCGGATGTCCGTACTGGTTATCCTTTCCGCAGCTGATCACTGCATATTCCGGAACGGTTGCCTGGAGAAAATCCCAGCTGGTAGCTGTGGCAGAGCCGTGATGTCCCGGAACCAGTACATCACAGGAGAGGTCAATGCCGGATTCACACATGGCTTTTTCACTGGTGTTTTCCGCATCTCCGGTGAAAATAAAAGAATTATCACCATTTGTCAGTTTGATCGCCACTGAATTCTTATTGCTGTCATTCGGATCAATGGTTGCCGGAGCCAGGATCTGAAAACTTCCGCTTCCGAAAGAAAATTCAGTACCGACTGCAGGATGCTGCATCGGAAGTCCTTTGTCGGCAACTGTCTGGATAAAGGACTGATACAGTTTACTGTCATGTTCATAATCACTGGAAATTACATTTTTTACATCAAAAGCATTTAAACATCCGATCAGTCCTGCCATATGGTCGCTGTCATAATGGGAAGAGATCAGATAGTCAATGGTGGTAACATTCTGTTTTTGCAGATAAGAAACAACAAAACTGGAAGTACTCTTATCACCACCGTCATAAATCATGGTCTGCCCATCGGACTGTACCAGGATACTTAATCCCTGTCCCACATCCAGAAAATGAACTTTCATCTCACCGGCTTCTTTTGTCGGCTCCGGTGTAGGAGTTTCTGTTGGTGTAGGAGTTGCGGTTTCTTCCGGTGCAGTCTCCGGTGTGGGAGTGTCTGTCGGAACTTCCGCAGGTGTAATCTCCGGAGTATCTGTTACAACAGCTTCCGGTGTGTCAGAGGCCTCATCAGTAATGGCAATTGTTCTGGACTGCGCTGCACTTTCCGGGGTAAACGGTGTGGCAGCGATAAAGAACAAAAGCGGCACAAGAAGCGGAATCCATCGGGCAATCGCTGTTTTTTTACGAATCAGATTCCAGATAAATGGAAAAAGAGATACTCCGGCAAAAGTAACGCATAAGCCGAACGGAACAGAAGAAGACAGATTTCCAAGTCCGCCAATGATCAGAAAAATTGCGAAAACATACCGGAGAATGTTAAAAAGTTTTTTGTGTTTCATCGTAATCCTCCCTTGTGAGTTAAATGATTATTTTTATTATACTATGAAAAGATGGAAAAGGCAAAAATTTCATTGAAATTCATCTTTTCGTCCAGTATAATTAAAGTTTATTATCTCGTTTACTAGAGCCTTTCTCAAACACGCTCTAGACTATTTTTATTATATTTCCCTGGTTATTATGATGGGGATGAAATTATCGGAATATATGATAATATATCGAAATTGAAAGAATCGTACGAGCGTGTGATTGATAATGCCGCAGATGAACATGGATTTCGAATGTATGAGTATTATCTCGCTAATCCTGATATAAAACTTACGATAGAAGAATTCGATCGGGATAAAGAAATATTTGTAGAAGTTGACCCGGAATTATTATGGCTGGAACTTGATGATAAAGAGTGGAAAGCTGGATTTTCTGGTATGGATTTGTAAATAGGACAGATTTTTGTCCGATTTCATGTTTTTGATAAGCTATAATACATATAAATAAAATTGAATTGAACCTTCAAATATGCCACACCCATCATAACTTTGCTGCCGGCAGAGATTGGGTGCATGCCCGTAAGGAGAATGAATAAGTAAAAGCAGAGGTTGTTTCAAAAAGAGAACCTGTTGGAGCTTATCTGAGCGGAGACGTGAGGATGATGTTAGTTGACATCAAGAGTTTATCATTCGGATGTGGCACTTTGAAAATATCGTTGCAGACTGAAAGGTTTTCTAACGGAAGCCTGAGTGTAGTGATACATTTATGAACGATCCGGTAATGTTTCGATAGGCAGCCTCACCGCAGAGGAAGAACGGTTGACGGCTCATCCCGAAAGGATGATGTTTCGCAACCGAATCCGACAACACATTACACCAGCACAGAAAGCCGGGGCATACCTGAAAAGGGTATGTGGATCCAATCATAAGCAAGTAGCTAAAGGCAAGTGCAATATAGTGAGTGCATAGGTAATGTATCTTGTGGCTGGTGAACGCTAGACAGGTCTACATCAGTAAGGATTCTGCCTGCAGTAGAGAAATCTATATGCAGGGTCCGCAGAATAAGGAATCTTATCGACGGATAAGAATGAGAGGGATACCTCGACAAGATATTCTGCGCTGACATATGTAGCTGCAAAGGTATTTTTGAGGTCCTCGGGTGACCGAGGGCATATTTGAAGGTTCAATTTTTTTTACAGAGGCATTTGTTGATACAGCAAAGTACAGATATGGTTAGCTGGTTCATACATAATAGAAAAATACATATAGTTGAATATGATGCACCGTCAATGATAATCGAGAAAGCAAAATGAGTATGATGACTATTAAGATATAGTCCTGCTCAAATGAGTAAATCCGATTTCAGATTAAAACATGGGCAGTAACTATAAATATATACTGAAAGATGGGATGCAGATAGAAACTTATGGAAAACTGAAGTTTTGCAGCAGATGGGAGAAGAGCATATGCAGGAAAAAATAATAATTACCGAACAGAATATTGAAGAAATGAGCCGACTGGCAGAAGATGTTATGCAGGTATTATACATGAATTATTTCTATTACGATGAAGAAGGCAATGAGCGTGCATGGCCAGAGGACGCAGAAAAGGAAGCTGCAATTTACGATGATCCATTGTCCAGGCTTTTATATAATCTGTTCAGAAGGGGAGATAAGCTGGAAGATGTAAGAGATTATACGCAAAAAGATGTGATTCCCTGGGTCGAACCTATCTTACATAAGGCCATACAGCTTTTTCGAAAAGGTACCGGAGGTTTTGGAGAAACAAGTTATGTCGCAGCAGAAAACATATCGGATGATTATCTGATCGCAGTATTTGCACGTGAAGTACGAAATATGATGATGATCTTTGCCGGACAGATCCTTGTAAAAGAATCTGCTCAGCACCATCTGCTTATGATCGGTCATCCGACATGTACGGATGGTGATCAGTGGTATGGCATTTACTTTGATAATCAGCAGCTGAAATATGCATATGGGAAAGCTGTAGAAAAATTAGAACAGATGAAAAAAGAGTCTTCCTATTATCAAAGTTTTCAGGTATCTATTTGGGAATTTATTCCGGAAGAGAAGACATATGCGGATGATTGGGAACCAAATAAAGAGCAGATTATCCGGAAGGTGGAGCCGAAGGAGCTTCGATGCTTTCGCTGATCTGACGGATCAGACCGCGCAAAGCACTTAAAAAAATGAACATGTTGTAACCGAAGAAAAACAAAGGAGATTTACGTTTATGATAAAATATATTTATGAAGAATCAAAAAGAGCAATCAAAAATGTACCATCGGATCCTGTTAATAGCCTGGGGTATTTGCTTCCGGTGTTGACCGGACTTCTTACATTTATCAGTGGTCTTGTCGCATATGTCAGATTTGTCGCAGGGGGTGGATATGCCAGACAGATTCGTGTAACAAAAGAACTGGGGTTATTTGGTGGATACAGTGAGAAATTTACCACCGGTACAACCGGAATGATTACGGCCGGAATCATCAGTAAAATTATACTTATTCTGGTTTGTGCGGAACTTATATTAAGCGTGATCAATTATTTTAAAAATACCGGAAAAGTAAAAAGAATCGGTATGATCACAGCATTGGTGATCATGGGAATTCAAATTACTCTGTCGGTGATGATTCTCCGGATCGCCAGCGGGGATATTATTATAGATGAGCAGTCTGTATATAAAGCATTAGAACCGTTGGAAGGAATTACGATCAATCCTAGAGCAATCTGGATCACTTATGCAGTATTGACATTGGGCTCTATTATATGCTTTTTTGTTCTCATGTTTTTTACAAAAGAATGCAAATGGATGATGCGCAACACGGTGATAGCATTGGCTGTATCGTATATGGGAATTCCGTTAAGTGTTTTGTTTTTAGAGAATGTGATCCCGTTAGTAACGGGGCTTGTGGCACTTGTCATTATTGGAGTGGTGGTTGTTGTAGGGTTTAAAATTGTCACAATTGGTGAAGGTGTTAGTGACAGTACAACAAGTTACGAGGCACCGAAAAACAGTTCCCGTAATTCCGCTCCAGCGAACAGCAGCTCTTCTCGCTCCAGCGCAGGCAGCAGTTGGGGCTCAGGGTATGATACGAGGGTGGAAAAGCAAGGAGATCTGACCGAACAGGAGAAGGAAAGATTGAAGAGAAGTGAGCGTATCGTAAAAGAAAATTGTGCATATATTCCCAAAGGTTTTAAATTGTATAAGGTTCGTGGATTCGCACATGATTATGTTGCCAGTGATAATGGTTTGGTCACAAGAGAAGTATGTTCTCTTGAGTTGTTTGAAAAAGGGAAGTATCACATTTACGATGCTGAGTCAGGAAGAGAAATCACGACCGGCCAGATTCCATGGGCGAAGCAGGATTTTATGTAAATTATTTATAGAAAACAGGCGCATTTTTAGAAAGATAAGGGATGATAAAAACATGAATCTGAAAATCGAAGATATGAATGTATATGTCGTATCAGATATACACAACGAAGCAGACTGCTTTAAAAAATTATTAAAAAAAATAAATTTTTCACCCAAAGATTGTCTGATAATAGCCGGTGACATCTTTGATCGCGGAGAAAATCCGGCGGAGCTTTACTTTGAGATCCTTTGGCACCCCAATATGTATGTTGTCCAGGGGAACCACGATGTCTGGGTGAAAAGAGAGATATTTGAAAAATATGACGGCAGGGAAGCAGGAGAATATCTTTCTTATAATACGGTATCCATCCTGGAAAAGCAGCTGCCACCGACAGATGTACTGGAACTGGCGAGGTGGATTGACCGGCAGCCGTATTATATCAATCTGGAACTGAACGGAGTTCAATATCAGATTGCCCATGCACAGACATACCCGACACCGGAGAGACTGGTGAATCTGAGCAAATTGTATATGGGAGATGCTTTTTACGAGGAGTTTTTGAGGGGAAAGGATGAGAAAGGGAAAGATTTTATTTCTATCGTTGGACACACATCAACCGAAGATCAGAAAATATGGAAATCGGAATCCGGGAAGACGATTCGCATTGACTGTGGATGCGGGTATAGAAGTTCTTATGGAAAAGGGAGACTGGGAGCGCTCCGGCTGAATGACGGAAAGGAATTTTATATCGACTAAATGATTGGGAGGAAAAATATGGAACAGGATTTTATTGATGCATTTATTCCATCAAAAGATATGAAAGCATACTTGCACAGCATCCATCATGAATTTACGGATCTGGAGAAGGCTACGATTGTCGCGAATCACATCATGATCTCATGTGAAGAAAAGATAAAATGGCTCACCGATTTTATGGGGAGAATATCAGACGATGTATTGAAGGGCAAAATAGCAAAGGCACTGCCTCAGATAAAGAGAGACGGGAAGCGTTACAGGAAGAGTAAGACTGCATTGGGAGCGCTGCCTTATTATGAATCACTTTTTGACTTTGTATTTATTCCACATGATTTCCGGCATGGAGACATTGTAAGAAGTCTCTATGGCGACTGGAATCATACCACGGTGTTTGGTGAGAAAGTAGGAATTATCCTCCAATATTTTGATGAGGACTATGAGCATTATAAGAATCTCAGAGGGGATTATTCGGATGTTCAGGTTTGTGTGGATATTAAGTTTGATGGAGTCACATATCAGGGAGAATTCGCACATGAACATATTAATCCCATGTATATCGAGCGTATGACTTTACATGAAAAAGATGACAGAATGGCGTATCTTAACTACCTGATCAATCGCTGCAATAAAAGAAATCCGATGTTGGAAAGTGATAAAAAGCCTGAATATGCAGGAGGCGCGGGTGACACATTAGAGCAGAAGTATCTTGGTTCGTATCTTCCGGTTCAAGATGCAGTTTCCGATATCTGGTGTGTGCAGACGGAGCATGGATTTGAATGTGGAGATGTTGCTTATGTTGCAGCTGAGTTTTCCGGGACAGGCCTGATCTATCATTTTACATGTAATGGTGAGATAGACCATGTTCACGATTTTGAAAGTGTATTGGCGGAGGTTTTGCGAGATCCGGAGCAAGTAGATATCGTGACGGACTATGGGGAATATTCGGAACAAGAGATACAAATGGTGAAAGGAATCAAGCGGGCAGCCGCCTTTGTACACTCACATCACAGATTTATGACCAATGCAGAATTGCGAGAAAATAGTAGGAGAGGGGAGAAAAATGATGGAAATTGAAAAAAAGGGCAAGGAAAAAGAACTGACAGAAGAGGATTTTCCCTGGGAACCATGGCACGCAGGTTGTTACCCGTTTGGTGTGTATACGTTGCTCTTTGACAAAAGAGAAGATCAGATACGTGGAGTGAAATTTACGATTCTGAATCAATGGGAGGAAATCACACCTATGTGTCGGAAGGAAGGGGCAAAAACAGAAGCATACATTCTTTTCTGTCAACAGTATGACGATATTATAGGTCCGTTAAGCTATGAGGAAGCAGAGAAGGAAAAAGAAAAAGACATCCGGGCGAAGCGGAATCATACGTTGAAAAATGAAGTACGTCAGGAAGTGATCTTCTATCATAATGAAATGACATTTACAGATCAAGACTATTATGATCCGGGAAGATTTCTGCGGAGTTTCCAGAGTCTTTCAGAGGCAAAGAAGTATGCGTTGTATCATGCCAGATGCAATTATAGCCATTTCAGGAAAAAAGAGACGGTTTTGGAAGGACAAGATTATAAGCGTGAAGAGTATCAGCGAAGAATAGCATATTATCAAGCATATCAGTTATATCGAAAATACTATAAAGAAATCATCGGAGCGATCAGTGAAGAGAATTGCTTTCCGGATAGCAACTGTGGAGGAGGTCCTTATCTGCGTGATGCAATTTTAAAACGTGTGCCGGAAATGACGAAACAGCAGCTTCTGATGATCTGGGATGATATTCCTCTGGCTCTGGAAAAGCGGACACAGGACTGGATCACACAGGAAAAATGGAACTGCGAAAAGAAATTAGAAAATGGGAATTTGATGCAGACAGACAGAAATACGGTATGAAACGATTTATGATGTCAGATATACACGGATTTTATGAGGCATTTGAAACAGCTCTTGGAAAAGTAGATTTTTCCGGAGAAAACCAATTGTTTTTACTGGGGGATTACATAGATTATGGGTCAGATAGTCGGAAGGTGCTGGAAAAGATAAAAATGTTACAGGAAAAGTACGGTCCGCAAAAAGTGATTGCGCTGATGGGAAACCATGAGAAAGCATTGCTGGATTGGATAGATGAGTACGCGGACGTTAACTGGCATATCGGCAGCATGGAAAAACAGTACCAAGATGTAGAATGGCTGCTGTCTGATGCAGATGGTGATTATGGAACGCTGCAAAGTTTTCTTAGTGACGGACATTTCCGGGAATTTATGCAAAAGGAGACATGGATTTCCCAGGATTCCAGAAATACAGAGGCTGTTCGGCTGCTTTTGGAGGATGCAGGGGAATTGCTTGCCTGGATGCAGCAGTTCCCGTATTATTACGAGACGGAAGGCCAGATTCTGGTGCATGCGGGAGTCGCAGAGTGGGGTGCGAAGACTGGCTGTGTGTGACCAGTGAAGAATTGATGGTTGGAAAAACAACGGTGAGCCGGGGATGGTTTTATAAAGATGTGATTGCCGGGCATATTTCCACTGCAAAAATTACCGGAGACAGAACGTATGATGGCATCTGGAGTGATGGACGCAGTCATTACTATCTGGACGGGACAACCTGGCAGAGTGGGGAAATCCCGGTGTTGGAGTATGATACGGAGACGAAAAGTTACAGGGAATTATAATTCTTTGATATGGTTTCGAAGTGAGCGCTTTTGAAAATTTCTTACATTATTTGTGATTACGAAAAGGTAGCTGGAATGATTGATTTTTCGTACACAAGTGAATCAGG
>ERZ839489.886-NODE-886-length-24217-cov-2.862511_pt1 | contig 24217 bp, 17 predicted proteins | sample MGYA00519938_ERZ839489 | MGnify/ENA primary metagenome ERZ839489 (study PRJEB31850, sample SAMEA3708846) | human gut metagenome | biome: human gut; feature: human-associated habitat; material: faeces | place: China | collected 2014 ...
CCAGTGGGTTTGTCTTTGAAGATAGTAATGCCTGGTCGCTGTTACGGGCTATTCGACGTGCTTTTGTACTGTGGTCCCGTCCTTCACTGTGGCGGTTTGTGCAACGTCAGGCTATGGCAATGGATTTTAGCTGGCAGGTCGCGGCGAAGTCGTACCGTGAGCTTTACTATCGCTTGAAATAGTTTTCAGGAAACGCCTATATGAATGCTCCGTTTACATATTCATCGCCCACGCTTAGCGTAGAAGCTCTTAAGCACTCTATCGCTTACAAGCTGATGTTTACGATTGGAAAGGACCCGGTCGTCGCCAATAAACATGAATGGCTGAACGCAACGTTATTTGCTGTGCGCGATCGTCTCGTGGAGCGCTGGTTACGTTCAAACCGTGCCCAGTTGTCGCAAGAAACTCGTCAGGTTTACTACCTGTCGATGGAGTTTTTGATTGGCCGTACGCTCTCCAACGCCATGTTGTCGCTAGGAATTTACGAAGATGTACAGGGCGCACTGGAAGCGATGGGGTTAAATCTCGAAGAGCTGATTGATGAAGAAAATGACCCAGGCCTCGGTAACGGTGGCCTGGGACGTCTGGCGGCTTGCTTCCTTGATTCTCTGGCGACGTTAGGGTTGCCGGGGCGCGGTTACGGCATCCGCTATGACTACGGTATGTTCAAGCAGAACATCGTTAACGGTAGCCAGAAAGAGTCGCCAGACTACTGGCTGGAATACGGTAACCCGTGGGAATTCAAACGCCACAACACGCGCTATAAAGTCCGTTTTGGCGGTCGCATTCAGCAGGAAGGTAAAAAAACGCGCTGGATTGAAACCGAAGAGATTCTGGGAGTCGCTTACGATCAGATAATCCCTGGTTACGACACCGACGCGACCAACACGCTGCGTTTGTGGAGTGCGCAAGCCAGTAGCGAAATTAACCTCGGTAAATTCAACCAGGGTGACTACTTCGCGGCAGTGGAAGATAAAAACCACTCCGAGAACGTATCTCGCGTACTGTATCCGGATGACTCCACCTACTCCGGGCGTGAGCTGCGCCTGCGTCAGGAATACTTCCTGGTTTCCTCGACCATTCAGGACATTTTAAGCCGCCATTATCAGTTGCATAAAACCTACGATAACCTGGCGGATAAAATCGCGATTCATCTCAATGATACCCATCCGGTACTGTCGATTCCTGAGATGATGCGTCTGCTGATCGATGAGCACCAATTTAGCTGGGACGACGCGTTTGAGGTGTGTTGTCAGGTCTTCTCCTACACTAACCACACGCTGATGAGCGAGGCGCTGGAAACCTGGCCGGTTGATATGCTGGGTAAAATTCTGCCGCGTCACCTGCAGATCATCTTTGAAATCAACGACTATTTCCTGAAAACCTTGCAGGAACAGTATCCGAACGATACCGATCTGCTGGGACGGGCGTCGATCATTGATGAATCCAACGGTCGTCGTGTGCGTATGGCCTGGCTGGCGGTTGTTGTGAGCCACAAAGTTAACGGTGTATCGGAACTGCACTCTAATCTGATGGTGCAATCGTTGTTTGCCGACTTTGCGAAAATCTTCCCGGGTCGTTTCACCAACGTCACCAACGGTGTGACGCCGCGTCGCTGGCTGGCGGTAGCGAACCCATCGCTTTCAGCCGTGCTGGACGAACACCTGGGCCGTAACTGGCGCACCGACCTTAGCCTGCTTAATGAGCTGCAACAACACTGTGATTTCCCAATGGTTAATCACGCTGTGCATCAGGCGAAGCTGGAGAACAAAAAGCGTCTGGCAGAGTATATCGCCCAGCAGCTGAATGTGGTGGTGAATCCAAAGGCGTTGTTCGATGTACAAATCAAACGTATTCACGAATACAAACGTCAATTGATGAATGTGTTGCATGTGATTACCCGCTATAACCGCATCAAGGCCGACCCGGATGCGAAGTGGGTACCGCGCGTGAATATTTTTGGCGGTAAGGCGGCTTCGGCCTATTACATGGCGAAGCACATTATTCATTTGATCAATGACGTAGCGAAAGTGATCAACAACGATCCGCAGATTGGCGATAAGCTGAAAGTCGTGTTCATCCCGAACTACAGCGTTAGCCTGGCGCAGTTGATCATTCCGGCGGCAGATCTGTCTGAACAGATTTCGCTGGCAGGGACGGAAGCTTCCGGCACCAGTAACATGAAGTTTGCGCTTAACGGTGCGCTGACTATCGGTACGTTGGACGGTGCGAATGTCGAGATGCTGGATCATGTCGGTGCTGACAATATCTTTATTTTTGGTAACACAGCGGAAGAAGTGGAAGAACTGCGTCGTCAGGGCTACAAACCGCGTGAATACTACGAGAAAGATGAGGAGCTGCATCAGGTGCTGACGCAAATCGGCAGCGGTGTATTCAGTCCGGAAGATCCGGGTCGCTATCGCGATCTGGTTGATTCGCTGATCAACTTCGGCGATCACTACCAGGTACTGGCGGATTATCGCAGCTATGTCGATTGTCAGGATAAAGTCGATGAACTCTACGAGCTTCAGGAAGAGTGGACCGCAAAAGCGATGCTGAACATTGCCAATATGGGCTACTTCTCTTCTGACCGTACTATCAAAGAGTACGCCGATCATATCTGGCATATCGATCCGGTGAGATTGTAAGTTCACCAATAAATAGAACGGGGCCAAAGGGTCCCGTTTTTTTCCGCCATCATTTCGGAAAAGTGTCCAGAAGGGGCAAGGGGACTCGGGGAGTATAATTTCACCATTCAAAAAGAATGGAAAGAATAATGCAAAACAGAAAATGGATTTTGACCTCGCTGGTAATGACTTTTTTCGGCATCCCCATACTGGCGCAATTTTTGGCGGTGGTTATTGCCATGCTGGGTGTCGGACTTGCCGGTATTATTGAAGTTTGTAATATCCTTATCACGCCAACAATTTACCTTCTGCTCAAAATTTTTATGCTGGCGCTGGGCGCATTAATGCTATTTTTCTCGGGGCGAGTGGGGAACGTGCCTGAGTTTTGTTACGTTGGGTATGATGGCGTGGGCTTTGCGGTAATTCCCTGAATTAAAAAGTAGGTTAGATTTTTGACAAAGTGCGCTTTGTTCATGCCGGATGCGACGTGAACGTCTTATCTGGCCTACAAGACCATGCAAATTCAATATATTGCATAAACCACGTAGGCCTGATAAGCGTAGCGCATCAGGCAGTTTTGTGTTTGTCATCAGTCTCAGGCCAGATTGAAATCTGACCTGATCACCTTACGTTAATTTACGACGCCAGCGATAACCTCTGCTGCGTATACTCCACCAGCCACTGACTCACACGAGATTGTTGATCCGCATTTAGCCACATGCCTTGTTTTGTGCGACGCCACAGGGCGTCGTCGGCGCGGCGGACCCATTCGTGATCCACCAGGTATTTCAGCTCCGCTTCGTAGAACTCATGACCGAAATCTTCCCCGAGATCGCTTACCGTTCCCGCATTGCCGAGCAGCAGCTCGCTGTTGCTGCCGTAAGTGCGAGCGTAATGACGCGCCAGCGATTCAGTCAGGAACGGATAGCGGCGGCGCAGGCGAGCGGCATAATCGTCGCGGTCGCCTTCAATGGCGCCACCCGGTAGCACACTCTCTTTCGTCCATGCCGGGCCAATACCCTGATAATACGGCGTTAGTTTTTCCAGCGCATGTTCCGCCAGTTTTCGGTAGGTGGTCAGCTTACCGCCGAATACCGACAGCAGCGGTGCTTTGCCATTTTCATCATGAATATCAAGGGTGTAATCACGGGTAATAGCCTGCGGCGAGTCGGACTCATCATCACACAGCGGACGCACACCGGAGTAGGTCCAGACGATATCGTCACGGCTTAACTGCTTTTTAAAGTGCGTGTTATACACATTCAGCAGGTAATTGATTTCACTCTCTTCAATCTTCACCGCTTTCGGATCGCCTTTGTACTCGACATCGGTAGTGCCGATGATGGAAAACTCGTCCATCCACGGGATCACGAACACAATACGTTTATCTTCGTTTTGCAGAATGTAGGCTTGCTTCTGGGTATGCACGCGCGGCACCACAATATGGCTGCCTTTGATCAGGCGAATGCCATAAGGCGAAGGCAGATGCATCCCGTCGTCGAAGAACTGTTTCACCCACGGGCCGGTGGCGTTAACCAAGCCGCGCGCTTGCCAGCTATATTTTTTGCCGGTATCGATATCTTCCGCTTCCACAATCCACAGGCCGTTTTCGCGGCGAGCAGAGGTGGCGCGAGTCCGAGTAAGCACTTCGCCGCCTTTACGCACCACCATCTGGGCGTTGGCGAGTACCAGACGGGCGTCGTCTACCCAACAGTCAGAATATTCGAATCCGCGCTTAATTTCCGGTTTTAACACTGAATTTGCGCCAAAACGCAAACCAGTTGATCCCGGCAAGCTGGTGCGTTTACCCAGATGATCGTACATAAACAGACCAATGCGAATCATCCACGCCGGGCGCAGATGCGGACGATGTGGCAGGCGAAAACGCATCGGGAAGGCGATATGCGGGGCCATTTTCAGCAGCACTTCACGTTCAGCCAGCGCCTCGCTGACCAGGCGGAATTCATAGTGCTCAAGGTAGCGCAGGCCACCGTGAATGAGTTTTGAACTGGCGGAAGAGGTCGCGCAAGCGAGATCCTGCGCCTCCAGCATCAGCACGGATAAACCGCGTCCAGCGGCGTCTGCCGCGATACCAGCACCATTGATGCCGCCCCCTATCACAATCAGATCTTTGGTTTCCATGCTGCCCTCATTCACTTTCGTTAAAGCTCATAAATGTTCGTTATCGAACATATTAGCAAATAATCGCGCTTTAGGTAACATTGAAAAAACATTTTAGAGTGATATGTATAACATTATGGCGTTTATCTGCCGCTTCGACGTAAACTGTGCGGTAAATTTGCCCACTTGTTTGTAAAGAAAGAGAGACGCATGGATCAGTTCGAATGTATTAACGTTGCCGACGCGCACCAGAAGTTGCAGGAAAAAGAGGCAGTGCTGGTCGATATTCGCGATCCACAGAGTTTCGCAATGGGACATGCGGTGCAGGCTTTCCATTTAACCAACGACACGCTGGGCGCTTTTATGCGTGATAACGACTTTGACACTCCGGTGATGGTGATGTGTTATCACGGCAATAGCAGCAAAGGCGCGGCGCAGTATCTGCTGCAACAGGGCTACGATGTGGTCTATAGCATTGACGGCGGCTTTGAAGCCTGGCAACGTCAGTTTCCCGCAGAGGTGGCGTACGGCGCGTAACGCTTTATACTGTCCCCTTTTGTGTGGAATAAGCGACAGCAACGATGTTGATGATTACCTCTTTTGCTAACCCCCGCGTGGCGCAGGCGTTTGTTGATTACATGGCGACGCAGGGTGTTATCCTCACGATTCAACAACATAACCAAAGCGATGTCTGGCTGGCGGATGAGTCCCAGGCCGAGCGCGTACGGGCGGAGCTGGCGCGTTTTCTCGAAAACCCGGCAGATCCGCGTTATCTGGCGGCGAGCTGGCAGGCAGGCCATACCGGCAGTGGCCTGCATTATCGCCGTTATCCTTTCTTTGCCGCCTTGCGTGAACGCGCAGGTCCGGTAACCTGGGTGATGATGATCGCCTGCGTGGTGGTGTTTATTGCCATGCAAATTCTCGGCGATCAGGAAGTGATGTTATGGCTGGCCTGGCCATTCGATCCAACACTGAAATTTGAGTTCTGGCGTTACTTCACCCACGTGTTAATGCACTTCTCGCTGATGCATATCCTCTTTAACCTGCTCTGGTGGTGGTATCTCGGCGGTGCGGTGGAAAAACGCCTCGGTAGCGGTAAGCTAATTGTCATTACGCTTATCAGCGCCCTGTTAAGCGGCTATGTGCAGCAAAAATTCAGCGGGCCGTGGTTTGGCGGGCTTTCTGGCGTGGTGTATGCGCTGATGGGCTACGTCTGGCTACGTGGCGAACGCGATCCGCAAAGTGGCATTTACCTGCAACGTGGGTTAATTATCTTTGCGCTGATCTGGATTGTCGCCGGATGGTTTGATTTGTTTGGGATGTCGATGGCGAACGGAGCACACATCGCCGGGTTAGCCGTGGGTTTAGCGATGGCTTTTGTTGATTCGCTCAATGCGCGAAAACGAAAATAATTCCAGGGATTTATAAATGAAACAAACACAACGTCACAACGGTATTATCGAACTGGTTAAACAGCAGGGTTATGTCAGTACCGAAGAGCTGGTAGAGCATTTCTCCGTCAGCCCGCAGACTATTCGCCGCGACCTCAATGAGCTGGCGGAGCAAAACCTGATCCTGCGCCATCATGGCGGTGCGGCGCTGCCTTCCAGTTCGGTTAACACGCCGTGGCACGATCGCAAGGCCACCCAGACCGAAGAAAAAGAGCGCATCGCCCGCAAAGTGGCGGAGCAAATCCCCAATGGCTCGACGCTGTTTATCGATATCGGCACCACGCCGGAAGCGGTAGCGCACGCACTGCTCAATCACAGCAATTTGCGCATTGTCACCAACAATCTCAACGTTGCTAACACGTTGATGGTAAAAGAAGATTTTCGCATCATTCTCGCCGGTGGCGAATTACGCAGCCGCGATGGCGGGATCATTGGCGAAGCGACGCTCGATTTTATCTCCCAGTTCCGCCTTGATTTCGGCATTCTGGGGATAAGCGGCATCGATAGCGACGGCTCGCTGCTGGAGTTCGATTACCACGAAGTTCGCACCAAACGCGCCATTATTGAGAACTCGCGCCACGTTATGCTGGTTGTCGATCACTCGAAATTTGGCCGTAACGCGATGGTCAATATGGGCAGCATCAGCATGGTAGATGCCGTCTACACCGACGCCCCGCCGCCAGTAAGCGTGATGCAGGTGCTGACGGACCACCATATTCAACTGGAGCTGTGCTGATCCTGCACGGCTTCCCACGTCAGACCAAAACGCGCCAGGTATTTGCGTAGCCGATCCGCGTCATTGACGCTGGCTTTGCCCTGGCGCGAAACGTCAAAAAGCTGGCGTCCGGCTGCGGAAAGCGACTTTGCCTGGCGGCAGATAGCGATAACGTGTTCCAGTTGCATACGGTCGAAGAGATCGATGTTTTCTGCCTCTGCGCCCAGCAACGCCGTAAGCGCGGAGGGGCGGCTCTCCTGCCAGTTATAGCGCAGACGGTTTATCTCATCTTCAACCACGTCCAGAGTGATGCGTCCGCTAGTGGCAAAGGTGGCCATCCGCGTGACGCTGGCAGAAAGTTCGCGAAAGTTACCGCGCCATGTTGCCTGGGGAGAGGTCGCAAAAGCCAACCAGGCGCGCCGCGCTTCGGTGTTAAAACGCACGCTGTCGCCAGTGAGTGAGGCGTGGCGCTCCACTTCATAATCCAGGTTCGGTTCAATATCTTCCTGGCGCTGGCGTAGACCCGGCAGGGTGAAGGTCCAGAGATTGATCCGCGCGTACAGATCTTCGCGAAATTTGCCTTCGGCAACCAGCTGGCGCAAATCGCGCACCGTTCCGGCGATAAGCTGAAAATCACTGCTCACCTGGCGATCGCTGCCAAACGGGTAAAAGGTTTTCTCTTCAATGGCTTTCAGCAGCATTGCCTGTTCGTCTGCGCCCAGTTCGCCAATCTCATCAAGAAACAACATTCCGCCGTTGGCGCTGCGTAATAAACCTTCAAGAGATTCCCGCGCCCCGGTAAACGCGCCTTTTACATGACCAAACAGCGTCGACATGGCGGTATCGCCGCGCAGGGTGGCGCAGTTCACTTCCACAAACGCGCCGCTAAACTGATGCCGCGCCTGTTTTAACTCGAAGATGCGTCGCGCCAGAAATGACTTGCCCGCGCCGGTTGGACCGTTAAGCAGAATCGGCGCGCGGGATTTGATCGCCACTTTTTCGATCTGCTCAATCATGCGGTTGAAGTGGGGGTTACGCGTGGCAATGCCGGACTTAAGAAAATCAAGCGTTTGCTGGCGTTCCTCGGCAAAGCGGCTGGCGATGGCGTTATAACGGCTTAAATCGAGATCGATAATCGTTACTTCACCTGGGCCGCGCGGCTGTTCTTTTTTGCGCGGAGGTGAAGATTGTATCAGCCGGGCGGGCAGGTAACGCGCTTCTGCCAGCAGAAACCAGCAAATCTGCGCGACGTGGGTACCGGTGGTGATGTGAATTAAATAGTCTTCTTTTTCTGGCTGAAACTCGTAACCACGGGCGAAATCATGCAGGCAGGCGTAGACCTCTTCGAAATCCCACGGGTTATGCAGTTCAATCTCAACGCTCACCACTTCTGTTTCTGGCGAAACGCTGGCGATATCGCGTTTAAGCGTTTCAAATAGCGAGCGCGAGCGGGCGTCGTGCAACAATTCCAGTCGATCGATGACCAACGATTCTTGCTGGCATAAACAGAGTGTCGGACGCCATTTTGACCAGCGCTGACTGCCGCGCCCGGCATAATCCAGTACGGTACCGACAAAGCCAAAAGCCACTGTTTTACGCATCTTAGATATCCTTATAAAAGACGATATTTCATTATCGGTAAATTGGCTTTGCGGGAAATCTCCGGTTACGGACGTAAAGATATAATCTTTTTTAAAACAATGAATTAAAAAATTAAGCTGCTTATTTAATTTTCTGGCACGACGGTTGCAATTATCAGGACAGCAAACAACGAAAAGAGAAAAACAAAATGAATTACGAATTACTGACCACTGAAAATGCCCCGGTAAAAATGTGGACCAAAGGCGTGCCGGTAGAGGCCGATGCGCGTCAGCAACTTATTAATACGGCGAAGATGCCGTTTATTTTCAAACATATTGCGGTAATGCCTGATGTACACCTGGGTAAAGGTTCCACCATTGGTAGCGTGATCCCGACCAAAGGGGCGATTATTCCGGCGGCGGTGGGCGTGGATATTGGCTGTGGAATGAACGCGCTGCGTACCGCGTTAACGGCGGAAGACCTGCCTGAAAACCTGGCAGAGCTGCGTCAGGCGATTGAAACGGCCGTGCCGCACGGGCGTACCACTGGCCGTTGTAAACGTGATAAAGGTGCCTGGGAAAATCCACCTGTTAACGTCGATGCTAAATGGGCTGAGCTTGAAGCCGGTTATCAGTGGTTAACGCAAAAATATCCCCGTTTCCTGAATACCAATAACTATAAACACCTGGGAACGCTGGGAACCGGTAACCACTTTATTGAAATCTGCCTTGATGAGTCGGACCAGGTGTGGATTATGCTGCACTCCGGTTCACGCGGAATTGGTAACGCCATCGGGACTTACTTTATCGATCTGGCACAAAAAGAGATGCAGGAAACGCTTGAGACGTTGCCGTCGCGTGATCTGGCGTACTTTATGGAAGGTACGGAATACTTTGATGATTACCTGAAAGCCGTGGCCTGGGCGCAGCTTTTTGCCAGCCTTAACCGCGATGCGATGATGGAAAACGTGGTAACGGCATTGCAGAGCATTACGCAGAAAACGGTCAGACAGCCACAAACGCTGGCGATGGAAGAGATCAACTGTCACCACAACTATGTGCAAAAAGAACAGCACTTTGGTGAAGAGATCTACGTGACGCGTAAAGGCGCGGTGTCTGCGCGTGCTGGTCAATATGGAATTATTCCCGGTTCGATGGGAGCAAAAAGCTTTATCGTCCGTGGGCTGGGAAATGAAGAGTCGTTCTGTTCGTGCAGCCACGGTGCCGGGCGGGTAATGAGCCGAACTAAAGCGAAAAAACTGTTCAGCGTGGAAGATCAAATTCGTGCCACCGCGCATGTGGAATGCCGTAAAGATGCCGAAGTGATCGACGAAATCCCGATGGCGTATAAAGATATTGATGCGGTGATGGCGGCACAAAGCGATCTGGTGGAAGTTATCTATACCCTGCGTCAGGTGGTGTGCGTAAAAGGATAAATGATGAAAAGGATGATTGCGCTGGATGGCGCACAGGGCGAAGGTGGCGGGCAGATCCTGCGCTCGGCGCTGAGCCTGTCGATGATAACCGGCCAGCCATTTACCATCACCAGCATTCGTGCCGGGCGGGCGAAACCGGGGCTGTTGCGCCAGCATCTGACCGCGGTAAAGGCGGCGACGGAAATTTGCGGAGCAACCGTGGAAGGCGCGGAGCTGGGGTCGCAGCGTCTGCTCTTCCGGCCCGGCACCGTGCGCGGCGGCGATTACCGCTTTGCTATCGGTAGCGCCGGAAGTTGTACGCTGGTGCTGCAAACGGTGCTGCCCGCGCTGTGGTTTGCCGATGGACCTTCGCGTGTTGAAGTGAGCGGCGGCACCGATAACCCGTCGGCGCCGCCTGCGGATTTTATCCGCCGGGTGCTGGAGCCGCTGCTGGCGAAAATAGGAATTCATCAGCAAACCACGCTGTTACGCCACGGTTTTTACCCTGCCGGAGGCGGTGTGGTGGCAACGGAAGTCTCGCCCGTGGCATCGTTTAACACCTTGCAACTTGGCGAGCGCGGGAACATTGTGCAGATGCGTGGAGAAGTTCTATTAGCTGGTGTGCCGCGCCATGTTGCTGAGCGTGAAATCGCTACACTGGCGGGGAGTTTTTCCCTGCATGAACAGAATATTCATAACCTGCCGCGCGACCAGGGGCCGGGTAATACCGTCTCGCTTGAAGTCGAAAGTGAAAATATCACCGAACGCTTTTTTGTCGTCGGTGAAAAGCGCGTCAGTGCCGAGGTGGTTGCGGCACAGTTGGTGAAAGAGGTGAAACGCTACCTGGCAAGCACGGCGGCGGTGGGGGAATATCTTGCTGACCAACTGGTGCTACCGATGGCGCTGGCGGGCGCGGGGGAATTTACGGTCGCCCATCCCTCATGCCATCTGCTGACCAATATCGCGGTGGTGGAGCGTTTCTTGCCGGTGCGGTTTAGTTTGATAGAAACAGATGGCGTAACGCGGGTGAGCATTGAATGATGCAGAGATGTAAGCCGGATCTGGCGCGTTATCCGGCTAAACTTACACGCCGTACCCCATCATCTTCAGCAATTGCTGGGCGTGTTGTACCGCATCCTGGCGATGGGCCACGCCGAGTTTCTGATACAGATTGCGGATATGCGTTTTGATGGTGGTTGCCGCGACTTCCAGTTCTCCGGCAATTTGCTCATTGCTGTAACCAGAGTAGATCAGCCCCAGTACCTGCCATTCACGTTGCGTCAGCGGGCTGGTGCGGATCAGTTCAGGTACTTCAGGATGATTTAGCAGACGTTCAACGAAATTCTCATCGAAATGGGCGAATTTATGCCGATGATGTTGATTGATTTCTCGCAGAATACGCTGCGCGCGATGCTGTTCCAGTTCCGGCAGCGTATTAAGCTGAATCAGCTGACGCAGTTGTTGCGCCATCGCTTCGCCTTCGATGACAAAATGGCTGATAAATCCGGTGCGATTCGCCAGTTTTAATGCGTCCAGCAACACGCGCTGGGCGTCACTTTTACGTCCGGCCTGCCAGTACAGTTGATTAAGCAGCAACAGGTTACGGTTGAGATCGCTCATCAACCGCAGACTCCGGGCATTTTCATTGAGTTCTTCGAGAACAATTTCTGCCGGTTCAAACTCGCCCAGCAAGATTTGTGCACGGGCAATGTTGCGCCATTGACCTTGCAGGAAGTGGTTGTTCGCAAACTCTGGTTTAGCCGTATGACGCAACCAGTTGGCAGCGGCGGCTTTATCGCCGGTCATTTGCCAGTAAATCACCCGGACTTTGTTGGCGTTAGAGATCCAGTCGCTGTGATATTTGCCATTCCCCAGCAGGTTTTCCAGACGGTTCAGCTGGCTACGGGCGTTATCTAAATCACCACGGGCCAGCGAGCATTGAATCAACATTGCCAGGCACTGAAGCTGTTGCTGTGGCTGATAAGACGACAAGACTTCAATCCCGCTACGCGCCGACGCTTCGGCTTCATCCAGCCGCGCCCAGGCCCATAACAGCTGCGCACGAATGCGCACCAGAAACTCATGCATTGGCAGCTGTTCCAGATGCTGCTCGTTGATCAGCTGGAATGCTTTTTCCTGCGTTTCCCACGCGGTTTGCAGGAACCCTTGGGCAAACAGAATTTCACTTTGCTGGATTAAACTCCACAAAGCGTAGTGCCAGACATCGTGCTGGCGTGCCATCTGTTCGGTTTGCTGCATTAGCGCCAGTGAGCGGGTCAATTCGCCTTTGCAGTGCAGCACTTCACCCAGCACCGAGGTTGCCACAATGCGGCTATAGAACCAGCCCGGCGGCAGCTCTTCCAGTGCCAGTTTTGCCAGCCGTTCCGCTTCATCCGGATTACCATCGTTAATCGCCACCTGGGCGCGCAGAGCGTTAAATTCTGCGTGCATGGTGTCTTCTCTGATGTCCTTGATTTCATGTTCAGCACGGGCTAGCAGGGTGTTAACTTCGCCGTAGCGATGTTGGCTTTGCATCAGCCACGCCTGCAATAACACCAACTGCGGATTTTCCAGCAAGCTGTCCCACGGCAGGGCCTTAAGCGACTCTTCCAGCAGCGACAGTTCGCTATGGTTGAACAGACTCCAGGCGTGATTAAGCAGAATATCGCGCAGCATCAGCGCATCGCCTGCCGCCAGCGCATGATGAATCGCTTCGCTGGGAAATCCCTGGGCCATCCAGCTTTCTGCGGCGGCACGGTGGATTTCCGGCAGCTCCGCCGCCAGTTCCCACTGGCAGCTCCGCCGCCAGTTCCCACTGGCAGCGCTGGCGCAGGAAGTTACCAAACAGCGGGTGATAGCAGAACCACTCGCCGGTATCATCCATCCGCTGTAAAAACAGCCCCTGACGCTCAATCTCTTCGAGGCGCATTTGCCCGTTTTCTTCGCCGGTCACACGGGTGATGAGGGCATCGTTCATTGAGCGCAAAATGGCGCTTTTCAACAGAAAATGGCGCGTTGCGAGATCGACGTTATCCAAAACCTCATCGACCAGATAATCCGAAAGATGGCTGGCATTGATTCCCGCCAGGCGGCGTGCCGACTTATGGGCTGAGTGGGTATTCTGCCGGGCGGAGAGGGCGATTAGCTGTAGTGCCGTCGCCCAACCGGAAACGTCATCGCAAATCCGACTGCTTTCTGCGGCTTCAATCGGCGATGACAGACGGCAATCAAAAAACTGCTTCGCTTCCTGATGGGTAAATGCCAGTTGCTGACTGCCAATTTCCAGCAGTTGATCACGAACACGCAGATTGGCAATGCCCAGTTGCGGAAGGTTGCGTGACAACACCACCAGGGTGAGATTTTCTGGTTGATGGCGAATAAAGAAGCGCATTGACTCGTGGATCACTGGATTAGTGATCAGATGATAGTCATCGATGACCAGATAAAGTGGGCTATGCCATTCCGCCAGCTCAATGAAAAGCTGGGCGAAGAGTGACGTCAGGCTGGCATATTGCCGTTTTTGCGCCATCGTCTCACATATCGCACAGTGACCGTTGGTTGCCTGCTGCACGGCGGCAATGAGATAGCTGGCGAAACGCTCTTGCTGGTTATCACCTTCATCCAGCGAGTACCAGCCGATATCGTTTTTGCCTGCCGCCCACTGGGAAATGAGGGTGGTCTTTCCGTAGCCCGCAGGACTCGTGATCAGCGCCAGCCGGAAGTTGTTCGCGCCGGAAAGTTTAGCCAGCAGGCGCTCACGAACCACGGTATGGTCGAGTCGAACCGGACGACTTAGTTTTGACGGAATCAGCATAGTTAATCACTTCACTGTGGAAAATGAGGAAATATTATTTTTTTTGCGCTTCGTAATTAATGGTTATAAGGTCGGCCAGAAACCTTTCTAATGCAAGCGATGACGTTTTTTTATGTGTCTGAATTTGCACTGTGTCACAATTCCAAATCTTTATTAACAACTCACCTAAAACGACGCTGATCCAGCGTGAATACTGGTTTCCCTTATGTTCATCAGATTCATTTAAGCAAGGGTTTCTTCTTCATTCCTGATGAAAGTGCCATCTAAAAAGATGATCTTAATAAATCTATTAAGAATGAGATGGAGCACACTGGATATTTTACTTATGAAACTGTTTCACTCCTTTACTTAATTTATAGAGTTACCTTCCGCTTTTTGAAAATACGCAACGGCCATTTTTTGCACTTAGATACAGATTTTCTGCGCTGTATTGCATTGATTTGATGCTAATCCTGTGGTTTGCACTAGCTTTAAGTGGTTGAGATCACATTTCCTTGCTCATCCCCGCAACTCCTCCCTGCCTAATCCCCCGCAGGATGAGGAAGGTCAACATCGAGCCTGGCAAACTAGCGATAACGTTGTGTTGAAAATCTAAGAAAAGTGGAACTCCTATGTCACAACCTATTTTTAACGATAAGCAATTTCAGGAAGCGCTTTCACGTCAGTGGCAGCGTTATGGCTTAAATTCTGCGGCTGAAATGACTCCTCGCCAGTGGTGGCTAGCAGTGAGTGAAGCACTGGCCGAAATGCTGCGTGCTCAGCCATTCGCCAAGCCGGTGGCGAATCAGCGACATGTTAACTACATCTCAATGGAGTTTTTGATTGGTCGCCTGACGGGCAACAACCTGTTGAATCTCGGCTGGTATCAGGATGTACAGGATTCGTTGAAGGCTTATGACATCAATCTGACGGACCTGCTGGAAGAAGAGATCGACCCGGCGCTGGGTAACGGTGGTCTGGGACGTCTGGCGGCGTGCTTCCTCGACTCAATGGCAACTGTCGGTCAGTCTGCGACGGGTTACGGTCTGAACTATCAATATGGTTTGTTCCGCCAGTCTTTTGCCGATGGCAAACAGGTTGAAGCGCCGGATGACTGGCATCGCAGTAACTACCCGTGGTTCCGCCACAACGAAGCACTGGATGTGCAGGTAGGGATTGGCGGTAAAGTGACGAAAGACGGACGCTGGGAGCCGGAGTTTACCATTACCGGTCAAGCGTGGGATCTCCCCGTTGTCGGCTATCGTAATGGCGTGGCGCAGCCGCTGCGTCTGTGGCAGGCGACGCACGCGCATCCGTTTGATCTGACTAAATTTAACGACGGTGATTTCTTGCGTGCCGAACAGCAGGGCATCAATGCGGAAAAACTGACCAAAGTTCTCTATCCAAACGACAACCATACTGCCGGTAAAAAGCTGCGCCTGATGCAGCAATACTTCCAGTGTGCCTGTTCGGTAGCGGATATTTTGCGTCGCCATCATCTGGCGGGGCGTAAACTGCACGAACTGGCGGATTACGAAGTTATTCAGCTGAACGATACCCACCCAACTATCGCGATTCCAGAACTGCTGCGCGTGCTGATCGATGAGCACCAGATGAGCTGGGATGACGCCTGGGCCATTACCAGCAAAACTTTCGCTTACACCAACCATACCCTGATGCCAGAAGCGCTGGAACGCTGGGATGTGAAACTGGTGAAAGGCTTACTGCCGCGCCACATGCAGATTATTAACGAAATTAATACTCGCTTTAAAACGCTGGTAGAGAAAACCTGGCCGGGCGATGAAAAAGTGTGGGCCAAACTGGCGGTGGTGCACGACAAACAAGTGCATATGGCGAACCTGTGTGTGGTTGGCGGTTTCGCGGTGAACGGTGTTGCGGCGCTGCACTCGGATCTGGTGGTGAAAGATCTGTTCCCGGAATATCACCAGCTATGGCCGAACAAATTCCATAACGTCACCAACGGTATTACCCCACGTCGCTGGATCAAACAGTGCAACCCGGCACTGGCGGCTCTGTTGGATAAATCACTGCAAAAAGAGTGGGCTAACGATCTCGATCAGCTGATCAATCTGGAAAAATTCGCTGATGATGCGAAATTCCGTCAGCAATATCGCGAGATCAAGCAGGCGAATAAAGTCCGTCTGGCGGAGTTTGTGAAAGTTCGTACCGGTATTGAGATCAATCCACAGGCGATTTTCGATATTCAGATCAAACGTTTGCATGAGTACAAACGCCAGCACCTGAATCTGCTGCATATTCTGGCGTTGTACAAAGAAATTCGTGAAAACCCGCAGGCTGATCGCGTACCGCGCGTCTTCCTCTTCGGCGCGAAAGCGGCACCGGGCTACTGCCTGGCGAAGAATATTATCTTTGCGATCAACAAAGTGGCTGACGTGATCAACAACGATCCGCTGGTTGGCGATAAGTTGAAGGTGGTGTTCCTGCCGGATTATTGCGTTTCGGCGGCGGAAAAACTGATCCCGGCGGCGGATATCTCCGAACAAATTTCGACTGCAGGTAAAGAAGCTTCCGGTACCGGCAATATGAAACTGGCGCTCAATGGTGCGCTTACTGTCGGTACGCTGGATGGTGCGAACGTTGAAATCGCCGAGAAAGTCGGTGAAGAAAATATCTTTATTTTTGGTCATACCGTGGAACAAGTGAAGGCAATTCTGGCCAAAGGCTACGACCCGGTGAAATGGCGGAAGAAAGATAAGGTGCTGGACGCAGTATTGAAAGAGCTGGAAAGCGGTAAATACAGCGACGGCGATAAGCATGCCTTCGACCAGATGCTGCACAGTATCGGCAAACAGGGCGGCGATCCGTATCTGGTGATGGCGGATTTCGCAGCCTATGTAGAGGCACAAAAGCAGGTGGATGTGCTGTACTGCGACCAGGAGGCCTGGACTCGCGCGGCGATCCTCAATACCGCCCGCTGCGGTATGGTTAGCTCGCTCTATTCGCGATTATCAGGCTCGTATCTGGCAGGCAAAACGCTAAGGAAGCTCGATGGAAAGCAAACGTCTGGATAATGCCGCGCTGGCGGCGGGGATTAGCCCCAATTACATCAATGCCCACGGTAAACCGCAGTCGATTAGCGCCGAAACCAAACGGCGTTTGCTTGACGCGATGCATCAACGTACCGCCACGAAAGTGGCGGTAACGCCAGTCCCGAATGTCATGGTTTATACCAGCGGCAAAAAAATGCCGATGGTGGTGGAGGGCAGCGGCGAATATAGCTGGCTGCTGACCACCGAAGAAGGAACGCAGTACAAAGGCCATGTAACGGGGGGCAAAGCGTTCAATCTACCGACGAAGCTGCCGGAAGGTTATCACACGCTGACACTCACCCAGGACGACCAGCGCGCGCATTGCCGGGTGATTGTCGCCCCGAAACGCTGTTACGAACCGCAGGCGTTGCTGAATAAACAAAAGCTGTGGGGTGCCTGCGTTCAGCTTTATACGCTGCGATCGGAAAAAAACTGGGGTATTGGGGATTTTGGCGATCTCAAAGCGATGCTGGTGGATGTGGCAAAACGTGGCGGGTCGTTCATTGGCCTGAACCCGATTCATGCGCTCTATCCGGCAAATCCGGAGAGCGCCAGCCCATACAGCCCGTCTTCTCGCCGTTGGCTGAATGTGATTTATATCGACGTTAACGCCGTTGAAGATTTCCATCTTAGCGAAGAGGCTCAGGCCTGGTGGCAGTTGCCGACCACGCAACAGACGCTGCAACAGGCGCGCGATGCCGACTGGGTCGATTACTCCACGGTTACCGCCCTAAAAATGACAGCATTACGAATGGCGTGGAAAGGTTTCGCGCAACGTGATGATGAGCAGATGGCCGCGTTTCGCCAGTTTGTTGCAGAGCAGGGCGACAGCCTGTTCTGGCAGGCAGCCTTTGATGCGCTACATGCCCAGCAAGTGAAAGAGGACGAAATGCGCTGGGGCTGGCCTGCATGGCCAGAGATGTATCAGAACGTGGATTCACCAGAAGTGCGTCAGTTCTGCGAAGAACATCGTGATGACGTCGATTTTTATCTCTGGTTGCAGTGGCTGGCTTACAGCCAGTTTGCCGCCTGCTGGGAGATAAGCCAGGGCTATGAAATGCCGATTGGCTTGTATCGTGATCTGGCGGTTGGCGTAGCGGAAGGTGGGGCGGAAACCTGGTGTGACCGTGAACTATATTGCCTGAAAGCATCGGTTGGCGCGCCGCCGGATATCCTCGGCCCGTTGGGGCAGAACTGGGGATTACCGCCAATGGACCCGCATATCATCACCGCGCGTGCCTATGAACCGTTTATCGAGCTGTTGCGTGCCAATATGCAAAACTGCGGCGCATTACGAATTGACCATGTGATGTCGATGCTGCGTTTGTGGTGGATACCGTATGGCGAGACGGCAGATCAGGGCGCGTATGTTCACTATCCGGTGGATGATCTGCTCTCGATTCTGGCACTCGAAAGTAAACGTCATCGCTGTATGGTGATTGGTGAAGATCTCGGTACCGTACCGGTAGAGATTGTCGGTAAGCTGCGCAGCAGCGGTGTGTACTCTTACAAAGTGCTCTATTTCGAAAACGACCACGAGAAGACGTTCCGTGCACCGAAAGCGTATCCGGAGCAGTCGATGGCGGTTGCGGCGACACATGACCTGCCAACGCTGCGCGGTTACTGGGAGAGCGGGGATCTAACGCTGGGCAAAACCCTGGGGCTGTATCCGGATGAAGTGGTACTGCGCGGTCTGTATCAGGATCGCGAACTGGCGAAGCAAGGGCTGCTGGATGCACTGCATAAATATGGTTGTCTGCCGAAACGTGCCGGGCATAAGGCATCGTTGATGTCGATGACGCCGACGCTGAACCGTGGTTTGCAGCGCTACATTGCCGACAGTAACAGTGCTCTGTTAGGACTACAGCCGGAAGACTGGCTGGATATGGCCGAACCGGTGAATATTCCTGGCACCAGTTACCAGTATAAAAACTGGCGACGCAAGCTTTCCGCAACGCTTGAGTCGATGTTTGCCGATGATGGCGTGAACAAGTTGCTGAAGGATTTGGACAGACGGCGCAGAGCTGCAGCGAAGAAGAAGTAGAGTGCGGTTGATGCCGGATGCGATGCTTGACGCGTCTTATCCGGCCTACTAATTCATCCCGAATCGTAGGCCGGATAAGGCGGTCACGCCGCATCCGGCAGTCAGTGTTATCAAATCACCATATTCAGCAGCAGACAGCCTACCAGACCGCACACCGAGATAATGGTTTCCAGCATCGACCAGGATTTGATGGTCTCGCCGATAGTCAGGTTAAAGTACTCTTTGAACAGCCAGAAGCCCGGATCGTTCACATGAGAGAAAATCACACTACCGGAACCAACCGCAATAACCATCAGCTCCGGGCTAACACCCGTCGTTGCAATCAGCGGTGCCGCGATACCACCCGCAGTGATTGCCGCAACGGTTGCGGAACCCAGCGCGATACGCAGTACGGCAGCAATCGACCAGGCCATCAGCAGCGGAGAAATGTTGGTTTCGTGCATCATGGAAGCAATGTATTTGTCCACGCCGCTGTCTACCAGCACCTGCTTGAACGCACCGCCACCACCGATGATCAACAGCATCATCGCAATGATTTTGATGGAAGAAACCAGCGTGTCGTTAATCTGATCCATTGAACGACCACGGTTCAGACCAAAGGTGAACATCGCAATCAGCACGGCAATCAGCGTTGCCATTACCGGGTCACCGAGGAACTCCGCTACCGGCAGGAAAGCGTGACCTTTCGGCAGGATCATTTCGGCAATCGCACGCATCGCCATCAGTACTACCGGCACCAGAGAGGTCCAGACGCTGACGCCAAAGCTCGGCATCTCTTCTTCGCTGAAGGTTTTCGCGCTGTAGAGACCTTCCGGAATTGGCTTATCGATACCTTTCAACACGCGAGCGTAAACCGGACCGGCGAGAATCACGGTCGGGATTGCCAGAATAGTACCGTACAGCAGGGTTTTACCCATATCGGCATTGAAAATGGTGGCAATCGCAGTCGGACCCGGATGCGGTGGCAGGAAGCCGTGGGTCACAGACAGTGCAGCCGCCATTGGTACACCAACATACAGCAGTGGAATATTCGCAGAAGCCGCGATGGTAAACACCAGCGGCAGCATCAGCACAAAGCCCACTTCATAGAACAGGGCAAAACCAACGGTAAAACCGGTCAGTACCACCGCCCACTGGATGTGTTTTTTACCAAATTTGGCAATCAGCGTGGTGGCGATACGTTGTGCGCCACCGCAGTCTGCCAGCATTTTGCCCAGCATTGCGCCAAAACCCATGATCAGGGCAAGGCTACCGAGCGTCCCGCCGACACCGGCTTTGATGGAGCCAATAACTTTATCCAGCGGCATTCCTTGCATTAATCCAACAGCAAGCGCCACGAGGACGAGAGCGATGAAGCCGTTCATTTTGAAGCGGATCATCAGGAGCAACAACAAGATTACACCGATAGCAACAATGACTAATGGCATGATTTACCTGGCCTTTCATTTGTTATGGGTAACGTCAATTTTCTGACGACAAACTCTAATTATCCCAATCGGGAACAGAGATATTGCGGCACCACGACTGATACCCACTAAAACTAATTATTGTAGTCAGATGTCAGGAGTATGTTTGGTACCCATGTGAATGATACGGGTAACATCTGGCGTTTGAGAATCACCAGAGCGGGGTAAATTTAAATTATGAGAGGTTGGTCATATTATCGCGGGGAAACGAACCGAGGATTTGACAAAGCAATGCTGCGCCAACGTCTGGCACATGTTCAACGTAGGCCCGAAATGACGCTTTAGCGTCGCATCGGGCAATCTACAAAAGAGGGGATAACTTAGTAGTAGGAGTGTTCGCCGCGCTGGTGTTCGGTGAGATCGCGCACACCTTTCAGCTCCGGGAATTCGTTCAGCAGCTGCTTCTCGATCCCTTCTTTCAGCGTCACATCGACCATGGAACAACCGTTACAGCCGCCGCCAAATTGCAGAATGGCGTAACCGTCTTCGGTGATTTCCATCAGCGAAACGCGACCACCGTGACCAGCAAGCTGTGGGTTGATCTGCGACTGCAGCATATACTCCACGCGCTCCATCAGCGGTGCATCGTCTGCCACTTTACGCATTTTGGCGTTCGGGGCTTTCAGCGTTAACTGGGAACCCAACTGGTCGGTAACAAAATCGATCTCTGCATCTTCCAGGTATGGTGCGCTTAACTCATCAACATACGCGGTCAGCAGGTCAAATTTCAGGGCTGTGTCGGTGGCTTCCACAGCGTCCGGCGGACAATAAGAAACGCCACATTCAGCGTTAGGCGTGCCAGGGTTAATCACAAATACGCGGATTTGTGTCCCTTCTTCCTGATTTGCCAGCAGTTTGGCAAAGTGCGCTTGTGCAGCATCGGAAATACGGATCATAGTAATGGCCTAATAGTTGACTATTTTAGTTGGTTATAATACGCCCATCATCGAGGCTCTACAAGGTTCGACAAAGGCACCAGACCTGGACAGCCGCCGCACCATTGCGTAAAAGCAACTGCGCAATCTCTGCGACGGTACTTCCGGTGGTAACGACATCATCCACAATCACCATATGGCGACCTTGCACGGGCAATTCAAGACGAAAGGCATTTTTCAGGTTGCGCTTGCGTAGCCGGGCACTGAGAAAATGCTGGGTCGCAGTGGCCCGTGTTCGTGTGACGGCTTTGCTATCCCATCGGCAGTGCAACCAGCGTGATAACGGCTGACACAGCAAATCGCTCTGATTAAATCCCCGACGCCAGTGACGCCGCTGCCATAACGGAACGCTGACGATGCGATCCGGCAATTGCAACCCGGTGGTGCGACGAGCGTGTAAGACTTCCAATAGTAACAGACGTGACAGGGCGCTGGCGATTTCACTGCGCCGGGAAAATTTAAGCTGGTGGATAAGCGGACTTAACGGCGGCGCATAGTCGGCAACCGTGACCAGTCTTTGCCAGGGCGGCGGTTTTTGCAGGCAGCGACCGCAGGGAAGATGTGAGTGTGTGGCGGGTAATCCACATTGTGGGCATAACGTTTTATCTGTGCGGGTGGCGCGTGAACAGACCGAACAAATCCCCCAATGACCTAACGCCAGTGGCATTCGGCATAGCCAGCATAATCCCGGTACTGTTAGCATATGTTCATCCTTGTAAGTCAAAAGAGAACAATAGCGGATGAATAACATCTGGTGGCAGACCAAAGGTCAGGGGAATGTTCATCTTGTGCTGCTGCACGGATGGGGACTGAATGCCGAAGTGTGGCGTTGCATTGACGAGGAACTTAGCTCGCATTTTACGCTGCACCTTGTTGACCTGCCCGGCTTCGGGCGTAGCCGGGGATTTGGTGCGCTGTCACTTGCTGATATGGCCGAAGCCGTGCTGCAACAGGCACCTGATAAAGCCATTTGGTTAGGCTGGAGTCTGGGCGGGCTGGTGGCAAGCCAGATTGCGTTAACCCATCCCGAGCGTGTTCAGGCGCTGGTCACCGTGGCGTCGTCACCTTGTTTTAGTGCTCGTGACGAGTGGCCGGGGATAAAACCGGACGTGCTGGCGGGATTTCAGCAGCAACTCAGTGATGATTTTCAGCGTACAGTGGAGCGGTTCCTGGCGTTACAAACCATGGGGACTGAAACGGCGCGCCAGGATGCGCGGGCGTTGAAGAAAACCGTTCTGGCGTTACCGATGCCGGAGGTTGACGTGCTTAATGGCGGGCTGGAAATCCTGAAAACGGTCGATCTCCGTCAGCCGCTGCAAAACGTGTCCATGCCGTTTTTGCGATTGTATGGCTATCTCGACGGTCTGGTGCCGCGCAAAGTGGTGCCGATGCTGGATAAACTTTGGCCTCACAGCGAATCATATATCTTCGCCAAAGCGGCCCATGCGCCATTTATTTCGCATCCGGCCGAGTTTTGTCACCTGCTGGTGGCGTTGAAGCAGAGGGTGTAGGTGGCTTTTGAAATGGCGAGACAGAACTTTACTGACTCGCCGCAGCCAACTCTTCTTCTGACAGCCCGGTAAAGCGCATGATGTCTGCAAGAGGAACTCCGGATTCAAGCATTATTTTGGCTATATGCAGGGCTTTGGATTGTTCCCCCTCCTGCCGCAATCTTTCCGCAATAGTCATTAAACTCTCCTTGTGTTTCGGTGAACGTTCGGCAACGCCGTCGATAAAATCGTTAAAACGTACAGCGTCGCCAGTTTGCAGTATGTAATTAAACAGCCCTTTGATTTGTCTGTCATTAGCGTATCCACTACTTAATAAGCAGGCCATTTGCTCTACCAGCCCCATCAGGTCGCGTTGACGAATATGTTTTTGAATTAACTCCAGCAGCGCCATACGTCGGTGCTGCATGATTTCATCATCAGGCATGACGGTGACATCAATCAGCGGAAATGCAGAGGCATAAAGCTGCCTTGCCAGGTTGGGATCGGCAAAACAATCCAGCCAACACAGCGAATAGGGATAGGGGCTTTCAATACCGTGGTAAAACAACAATGGCACCACCATCGGCAACGTTTTGTATCCGGCATCAAGGTGATTTTGCATTGCGGCAATAGCGTAACGCATCATGCGAAATGCGATCAGTTTGTTTGAGGTGCTTTGATGTTCAATCAGACAATAGATATATCCTGGTCCTTGTTCCGTTTTCACCGACCACAGCACATCGGAGTAGCTTTCACGCAGATCGTCATCAATAAAGCTGCTCGACTCCAGCTTGAGGGTTTTCATATCACAGAGCGCGTGAATGGGGGCCGGTAAATGGAATGCAAGAAAATCGCGAGCAGTGTCCGGTTGGCGTAAAAAGAGTTTGAACAGCGCATCGTGTGGGGTGGAACTCTGCTTTTTACTCATGGCGTTCCTTCACCTGTTGTTTGAATGCCGCGACTCTACGCGCCACTCCACACCTGTGCATTAGCCAGTTTTCATCCCTGCGAGACGCTTTCAGAGGAACTTACGTCGCGCTGCAAGAATTGCATTTTTATGGAAAGCCGCACGCAAAAAAGCCCGGATGCAAACGCATACCGGGCTTTTCAAAACAGGCGATGGAGTATGGTTAACGCAGCGCCCACCACTCGCGCAGACAGGCTTTTCCTTCCGGGCAGCTTTTACAACTGCCAGAGAGGCAGCCGTCAGGTTCTTCCTGAATCCGCACGGCTTTGCCCATGCTTTCCAGCTGTTGCAGCATGGCGTTAATCATTGGCTGCGGCGTGTTCAATGTCTGGCTTATCTGGGCCGCTTCCATACGGCCCCGTAACGCCAGCAAATCGCGTACCTGAATAAGTGAAGCCATTAATGGCAATCACCGGTGGTGCTGGCTGCGCAGCAACTGCTTACCGATTTGCGCGTTGCCAGCAGTTCGATATCCACCCGACTGCGTGCGCGCCGCAGCAGGCCGATAACTACGATGTTAAACAGGATTACCGCCAGAATGC
>ERZ839489.888-NODE-888-length-24188-cov-7.800688_pt1 | contig 24188 bp, 14 predicted proteins | sample MGYA00519938_ERZ839489 | MGnify/ENA primary metagenome ERZ839489 (study PRJEB31850, sample SAMEA3708846) | human gut metagenome | biome: human gut; feature: human-associated habitat; material: faeces | place: China | collected 2014 ...
TGGTCAGTATTATTTATTTGAGTCCAGTGGCTAACTTATTCTTGAAATTTAAGAACTGAAAATTTGGCTCGTCTTCCCATAATTAAAAACACCCTCCAAGTATCAGACGAATTTTCTATTTCATCTGTATACTTAGAGGGCATTATAGCCATTGCCATTTTCATACATTTTAAGACTGCCATCGACATGTGGCGGTTGGAATACGTGTTATTATGGTGTGTTTACGTTATCTCTTATTGTGATTAAAGAATAATCTGAAATCATGATAGTAATCAAAATAGGTACAATCATAATTATAGAAAAGGCATATCTATAAAGTACAACAGGACCTAATAGAAAGGTACCTAACAATCCGAAGTACAAACCAATTATAAAAATAAAATCTTTACTTTTGTGAATAATACACCAACCAATAAAAGTAAAAGTCAACCACACATTAAAACCAATGCTAAAAATCATAGATAGTACTGGTAATTTCTGTGTTTGATAATTATTTACAAATGAATTGTACATATTATACAACCATGTAAAAGATTTAATATGTGATATTTTTATATTATACCAACCTATTTCTGAATCTTTGTTTGGAGGGAAGAATGTAGAAAACTCTAACAATGCCTTATGGTTACTTCGAGAATCAGGAAAATTGGTATCAGGGTACCAGTATCCTAATGTAAGCTTAGCAAAAGAGTCAACATAATCAGAAAAGTTTTTAATACCAACATTTAGCCAAAGCCTAAAAAATTTAAATTTATCTTTTTTAAATAGTATTGTATTAAATGATCCTTTATAATCATCTGCCAATGATTGTTTTGAAGAATCAGAATATTCAGCGTAAGTAGGGATATATTCTTTAATTTCCTTTTTTTCTGTTTTGGTAATTTTAGCCTGTTTATCTGTTATAACACTTGATAGCTGTATAGATGGTACACTCATCATTTCTTTATATCGGTCATCTTTATTTAGTTGCCCGTTAAGGCTTTTGGTTAGTGGACCATTATAAAATAACATTAATAGGCAAATTAGGCTGCTTAGTATTAGTAATTCTTTTTTATTAGGAACTTTAATCAACAATACTAGTAACATTGAAAAGACAAGTACATATAGACCTTGATTTTCGAATATAGCATTTATAAATCCAGAAAAAATAAATAGAAAATAGTATTTCCAAATACCATAATTTTCAATAATATCTTTACGATTAATAATTACCAAAACAAATATGATTAAACTAGCGGTATAGGGAATATTTTTTGTAGCTGATACAGATAGTAAAGCGATATAAGGAGAAAAGATCATTATCCCTAAGAAAAGTATCCTTATTAGCGGTACTATTTTCTTTGTTTTCATATAAGTGATAATTAATGAAAAAGATAATGAGAGCCAAAGCATTTGAAATAAAGTATATAAAAGAAGTCCAATTCTAACACTATGGAATATTTTTTTTCCTAGTTTAATTACAAAAAAGAATAGCATTAGGGTATGTGCCATAGGGTGATGCAGGTCTAAGTACCCATTTTCTACATAAGAATAAAGTTGATATCCAGCATCATATACGTAATTACCAGGATAGGTAGAGAGAAGTGTAGGTAACCAACCAATAAAAATTAGTATCCAAGTAAGTAGGAATTGTTTTTTGTAACTTAAACTGTTAATGAAATTTTCTAACTTGGAGGATAATTTCATTAAATAATTTATTTTTGGAAAAAAAATGTTGAATAAAAATAAAAATAAGAAAGAAAACAATGGGACGTTTGCTAGGATTTTTAGCCAAGTTTTTAAATTAGCTATATTAACAGTACCTATCCTATAGAGATTAGCTCCTGCGATAAGTGAAAGAGAAAAGAAAAAGCCTAAGAAAATGGATGTTGTTACTTCGCGCTTTGAGAATTTTATTTTTTTCAAAAAATAAAAATAAAACGAGAAAATACCGATAAAAAAGATTAAAGAAACAATACTGTTTGAGTATGCAAGTTGTAAATTATTATCCTTAAGTAGAAATTGAATCCCAACAGATGCTAAATAAGCAAGGATTATGGATATCATAAAACGTTTTTTATTAAGATTTGATAAGAGTATTTGCATATAGTAGCCCCTTTGATTATCTTTTTGATTTAACGTTATGAACTTCTTGAAGCCTAAATTCGAATTCTCGATGTTCCTTGCGCTGGATAGCGTCAAGAATCAAACCACTATAAAAAGATAGAATTCCAGCGATAGCACAAAATCCACAAACGATTAAAGTTGGAAAATGTAAAACCTTGCCTGTTGCGCGATAAGGGAGCCAGATATCTGGAATAAAGAAAGCTAATGATAGTATTAATAAAAAGCAAGCTAAGGTTCCAAAAAATCGCAATGGCTTATAGTTCCTATAAAGAGTGAAAATAAGTTTTAATACTTTAAACCCATCGGAATACGTATTTAGTTTGGAAGTACTTCCTTCAGGGCGATCTCGATAATCTATGACATGGTTTTTCATTGCCATGTTATTAACGATTGCAAAAATACTCATTTCTGTTTCAATCTCAAATCCTTTTGACAGCACGGGGTAGGTTTTAACGAATTCATAGCTAAAGGCCCGATAGCCAGTCATGATGTCTTTAATATCATTTTTAAAGAAAAAGTTGATGCTGCCGCGAACCATTTTATTACCAATGCCATGGAAAGGACGTTTGTTTTCTTCAAAATAACTTGAACTAAGTCGATCACCAATAACCATATCATAGTTTTCTTCTAACACATATCGTGCCATTTTGGGGATTTCTTCAGCAGGATACGTATCATCACCATCAATCATGATATAGCATTTAGCATCAATCTCACGGAACATGCGACGAATGGCATTTCCTTTTCCTTGCTTATATTCATGGCGGACACAGGCACCCGCTTCACGAGCTAATTCAGCGGTGTTATCAGAAGAGTTATTGTCATATACATACACCGCTGAATTTGGGATATCTTTAATGGCATTTTGACAATCCTTAATAACTTTAGTGATTGTCTGACTTTCGTTGTAGCAAGGAATTAAAACAGCTAAGTTGTCCATTATTTAAAATTTTCTCCTTAAATTATAGATAATATTTATTATATGTTCTTTTTATTTCTTTGATGAATATTCTTTAAAATATATGCTGTGATCACTGGTAAGACAGCAGTAGTGCCAATAACGTATCTTGAATAACCATTTATTGGTGTAACAGTATATAAAAGAATCATGAGTATAAGCGGAATTATAGAGATTAAAAGTAATGGTTTCTTTTTACTTGTAATTGACAAAATTATGATGACTAAAATTAACATTGACCAGAATGGGAAACCAACATTTATGACAATGGAAATAAGTGGAATTGTAAGAAAGGCATCTAAAAGAGATTGCATATGATTATGAATTTTAGTGGAAAAAATAGGGTGATACTTTGAATACCAAGTTGGCGATAGGAAGTCTTCATAATTAGGAAAATAATTTAAAAATAGTGAATTATCTTTACCTGGAAGACCAAAAAATGGATTAAAGTACTTACTATTAGCAGCCAAATATACCTCAACATACTTTACTGGATGCTTGAGGCCTTGAATAATCCATACCTTTAGATAATTTTTGACTTCTTTTTTTTGAGTTTGTGTAGTCCTCAATGTAATCTTATGATTCACGACATCATTGATTATCGTTTCCCCATTTAGAAAAGTATTCATAGGGAAAAGGTTTTTTAGATTATCTCCAGAATTCACGTCATAATTTGCTCTAAGTTCTTTTACTGGAGTTACTCTATTAATTGTGTTTATTTCTTGTTTAGAAAGACTACCTTTATCATTAAGATATATATAGCTTATTTGACGAGCCGGTAACGTTAATGCCTCACTCGTTGCACTTGGGATAACTTTTTTATAATTTAAATAGCTGTTCCAACCAAACAGCAAAATAAGTAATGTAACCGTAGTAGCAATTAAATAACGTACTTTTTGATGTTGAACAAGTGCATATCCAATCAATACAGTTGTTGTTATGATGACGATATATTTTGAGTCATTCCTAAATTCAGAAAAGAAAAACGATATGATCAAATATAATAAGTACTCATAAGATGAATTAACGCCTTGTTTTACGCTGTCCAGTAATTTCAAAAAGACAAGATAGTATGCAACACATAATGCATAATAGATCGTACTTTTATCGATTGTTATTGCATAAGTACTAAAGACAGGTGATGCAAATAAAATAAAGGTAAGGATCCCACCCAGTTTACCAACCTTTTTCCAAACAACTGAAGTAGCGATCGAATAGATAATGCCTGTTATAATCGTTTGAAATAGAACCACCGTAAATACACCAAAATTTGTGTTAACTAATTTCTGACCAATTTTAAACAGTAATCCAAAGATTAAGGTTACAAACCATGGTTGATGATTAGTAGGAGTATATGTGAAATTCAAATATGCTAGGTGACGCCCTTCAAACTCACAAAACTGTCTTAAAGCATCCCAGCTAATCTGACCAGGATAATAGGTAATAATCGTAAAAGACCATATGAGCATCATACATCCGAATATTTTAAATGGATGAGGACTACTGTATGTTTCTTTTAATTGAAGCTTACTAATACAATAAGTTCGAAGCGCTGCAATTGTATAGGTAAGCACAAATGCCCAACTTAGCATGGCAAAAATCGAAAACATACAATCTAAAAAGCTATGATTAAGATAGTATGTTCCGACTAATGTTAATCCTCTATTGCTATCGTCTAAGCCGGCACTGATCATAAAAGTGAAATTATAGAGAAATGATAAAATAACTCCACCCATAACATCAAGTTTAGTTACCTTGATTATCCATTCCTTTGATAGGTAGTAAATAACAGCTAGCCATAAAGCCACCATAATCACTGTATAGGAGTTTGTGCTTAGTAGTCTGTTGTCACTACTTAATGGGGTAGGATAACTGACTAGCATTCCTGTACCAATGAATAGCCATACAATATTTAAAAATTGTGATTTTGCTTTAGACATTATGGTCTCCTAGAGTTTTGCAGTTAATTTAACATCTGGATACTTTTGCTTGAACCAGTTTTCCGCAAATTGGTTTTCAAACAAGAATAGTGGAGCTCCATAACGATCTTTAACCAGCATATTCCGTGAAGAAGCCATCTTAGGATCAAGCTGTTCTGGATCAACCCAGCGTGCTGTCTTACTACCCAGTGGTTCCATAATAACTTCGGAATTATATTCGTTTTGCATCCGGAACTTGAACACTTCGAACTGCAATTGACCAACGGCACCCAGAATATAGTCGTTGGAGTTATAGCCAGTGTAGAGCTGAACGGCCCCTTCTTGTACCAATTGGTTGATCCCTTTGTGAAATGATTTTTGCTTCATAACGTTCTTTGGCGTTACGCGGACAAACAGTTCTGGCGTAAATTGAGGCAGCTTCTCAAACTTGATGTCTTGTTTACCAGTGTAGATTGAATCACCAATTTGGAAGTTTCCGGTATCGTAAAGCCCGATAATATCACCGGCAACGGCATTCTCAACGTTTTCACGCGTATTAGCCATAAATTCTGTCACGTTTGACAGACGAATTGGCTTTTTAGTTCGCTCCAAGGTAACATCCATGCCCCGGGTAAATTCACCAGAACAAATCCGTACGAAAGCGATCCGGTCACGGTGCTTAGGATTCATGTTGGCTTGAATCTTAAAGATGAAGCCAGAAAACTCTGGTGCCAGTGGATCGATTGATTTACCGTCTTCTGTCTTGTGTGCCGAAGGGGCTGGAGCAAATTTTAAGTAGGTTTCCAGGAAAGTCTTAACACCAAAGTTGGTCAGTGCTGAACCAAAGAAGACAGGAGTTTGGTCCCCCTTCGCGATTTTTTCTTCATCAAGCTCGCTGCCAGCCATTTCAATCAGTTCCATTCCATCTAAGGCGTCTTTCCATTCACCTTCACCAGCCAATGGGTTTTCACCAATCACCTGCCCATCTTCATCTAATGGCAGGTAAGGGTTGGCGGGATCCTGTGGGTGGGAAAGGGCAACTCGATGATTATAACGATCATAAACCCCCATAAATTGCCGTCCCATCCCAATTGGCCAGTCCATTGGGTAGGTTTCGATTCCCAGCACGTCCTCGATTTCATTTAACAGATCCAGTGGTTCACGGGCATCACGGTCAAACTTGTTAATGAACGTGAAAATTGGAATTCCCCGCATCTTACAGATTTGAAACAGCTTTTTTGTTTGTGGTTCGATACCCTTGGCACCATCAATTACCATGACGGCAGAGTCAACGGCCATCAAGGTTCGGTAAGTATCTTCAGAGAAGTCTTCGTGCCCTGGGGTATCCAGAATATTAATCCGCTTGCCCTGGTAGTCAAACTGCATTACAGAACTGGTAACGGAAATCCCACGCTTTTTTTCAATTTCCATCCAGTCAGACTTGGCAAAATTGCTGCTGCCGCGTCCTTTAACAGTCCCAGCTTCGCGGACGACGCCCCCAAATAAAAGCAGCTGTTCAGTAATCGTCGTTTTACCAGCATCGGGGTGCGAGATAATCGCAAACGTCCGGCGCTTATTAACGGCTTCTGCCAATTTTTTTGAATCAGTCATTTTTATGTTCCTTTCGAGAATTATCCTATATATAGTATTACAAATATGGTGTAAAGTCTATTAGCTACGGCATTTAAAAAGGATTAGGAGCTTGCTGCAAACAAGCTTTCTAATCCTTATTTTGCGTCATTTTTTTCCAGGCGATAAATCGTCATGCAGTAATCAACCATTGTTTTAACTACCGCGTACAGTGGCACGCATAAGATCATCCCCAGCAAACCAGCGATATTACCAGCGGCCAACAGCAGAATGATAATCGTTAATGGATGAATTTGCAGGCTCTTGCCAATAATATTTGGGTAGATGATGTTACCATCAATCTGTTGAACGACAATCACTACCACAATAACCCAGATGATTTTCTGCGGGTCAACTGCCAAAGCAACGATTAAAGCTGGTGCAATGCCGATATATGGCCCAATGTAAGGTATGATATTAGTGATCCCAGCTACCAGGCCTAAAACGATTGCCATTGGTTCGCCAATAATCAGATAGCCAATGCAGGTACCAATTCCAACACAGATACATTCGATCATCTGTCCAGAGATGTATGAAGAAAGCGTCTTATTCATCTGATGCAGCAGTTCCGTAACTTCTTTGGCATGCTTTTCAGAAAAGAACCGCTGAATGTTTGGTACAAAACGATCGCCATCTTTCAGCATATAAAAAAGCATGACTGGTACGGTTACGACCACGACAACTGCACTGGTAATCGTACCGATAATTGAGCCAACGCTGCTGGTTAGACCCGTCAACAGCTTTTCAGCGTATTTGGTAATCTGCTTGTTGAATTGTTGATAATAATCTGCCAGGTCGATCTTGCGAATCCATTCATGTTTTTGAGAAGCTTGCGCGAGCCAATGCTGCATGTCGTTGGTAGCACTTGGCAGCCAGTGAATCATTTGATTAAGTTCTTTAATCATTGGTGGAATCAAGACTGCGAGACTACCAATTATCAGCAGCAAGAGTCCCAAGACGATCACCATGCTGGCGATCCCACGTTTCATCTGCCATTTACCTAAGCGAATCTTCATTAACAAACGAAAGGCCGGACTCGTCATGTAGTATAAAAAGATTGAAACGATCAGTGGTACAAAGATTACTGATATGAAGACGATGATGGGATGAAACAGAAAGTCCAGTTTAGTACAAACCCAAATTAAAGTCGCGACAATTAATAGTTCTACTGACCAGAACAGCAGGCTTTTTCGTTTTATCATTATTTCTTTTCCTTAATAATATAGATTGGTCGCTGCTTTACTTGTAGATAAATACGGCCGATATATTTTCCTAAAATGCCAATACAAAGCAACTGCAAGCCACCTAAAAGCAATATAATACAAATCATTGAAGCCCAACCAAAGACGCTGCTGCCTGGCTCCACAATCCGCCGAATAATAACAAATAACAGGCCAATAATTGAAAGTACAAATGAAGTTGTTCCCAACCACACTGCAATTGAAAGTGGTACTTGTGAGAAATCGGCAATGCCATCAAAAGCATATTTGAACAATTTCCAAGTTGACCAGTCAGTCTTACCAGCTACTCGTTCAACGTTATGGTAGTCCAGATATTTGGTCTTAAATCCGACCCAACTGAAGATGCCTTTTGAAAAACGATTATATTCTTTTAATGATAGAACGGCATTAACCATCTGTCGCGTCATCATCCGGTAGTCGCGTGCGCCGGGAACAATGTTGGTCTGTGAGATACGGTTAATGACGTGGTAAAACTGATCGCTTAAAAACGACTTAAATTTGGCTTCGCCAGTACGATCGACACGACGCGTTCCGATACAATCATATTCGCCCGTTTGGAGCAGTTCATACATTTGTGGCAAAAATTCTGGCGGGTCTTGTAGATCAACGTCCATTACCACGACGTAATCGCCAGTAGCTGCTTGTAATCCGGCGTATAATCCGGCTTCTTTGCCAAAGTTGCGTGAAAAAGAAACGTAATGGACGCGCTCAGGATTTTGTTCATGTAGTTTGCGCATTTCGACTAGTGAGTTATCTGACGAACCATCATTGACAAACCAATATTCAATTTGTAAATCGTTCATTTGGCGAACAACTTTTTCCACGGCTGGGTAGAATAATGGGATTGACTCTTCTTCGTTGTAGCAAGGAACTACAATTGATAGTTTTGACATTTTAAATTCCAACCTTACTTTATCTTTCAACGATTATATAATATATCATTATAGCCCATAAACATGAGTTAACATGGCGAATTTTACAATTTGTCGTTAATTAGTCTTTACGGATTCTTTGAATCTTTTAACAAAATTTGACGATAGCGCTTTACATCTGCTAAAGTTAGAGGGTTAGTTATGATAAAAAATTGGTTTATTGGAGTATAGCAAGACAATGAATGGCGACTATCAAACACGTGCCGAATATCGACACGATCATAATCAAAATAATCAGTCACAAAACAGTCCCAAAAAGCCGCGTAACAAGCTGCGTTGGGTTTATCGCTTTATTGGTTTGATCATCGTATTGCTCTGCCTCGGCGGTGCTTATGAGTATCATAAGATTCATAGTACCGCTCAAGGTATCTTTTCTGATGGTTCAGGCAAGATCAGCAAGAAGCTGAAAGAAGGCAAGCCGGTATCAATTCTGGCAATGGGGACTGACGTTGGTGCTCTGGATCGTGGGAATAAGGGTGGTAATACCGATACGCTTGAACTGATTACTATTAATCCCAAGAAAGAAACGGTTACTATGACCAGTATTCCACGCGATATCTTGATCAAGGTTGATACTGACGAAGGTGCGGACTATGTTAAGCTGAATGCCGCTTACCAGATCGGTGGTGCTAAGCAGACTGTCAAGCAGGTTAAAGAGCTCTTGGGCGTGCCAATTGATTACTATGCCGTTGTCAACATGGGTGTTTTGAAGAAAGTCGTTAACGCGGTTGGCGGGGTCGATGTCAACAACCCATTTGCCTTTGATTATGAAGGTCAGCATTTTGCCAAGGGTAAGCTGCATTTGAATGGTCATGACGCCTTGCAGTATTCCCGGATGCGCTATGATGATCCTAAAGGTGACTATGGCCGTCAAAACCGGCAGCAGCAGGTTATGAAGAGTGTTATGAAGAAATTCAAGGAGTCGGGTTCCATTTCGGCTGCCAACAAGATTATGGACGCGGTCAAGGATGGAGTTAAGACCAATATTCCAATTGACAACGTGGCAACCCTGTACACCAACTATCATGTTGCACTGAAGAACATTAAGACTGAACATTTCCAAGGCTTGGATGCGACAATTGAGGGCGTTTCTTTCCAGATCGCCTCGCCAAAGGAAATCAACCGGGTTTCGAAGCTGATTCGGAATCAATTAGGTTTGAAGGCTAAGAAAGTCGTTAACAATGAAACCAAGATGTACAATCTGCAGACGACTTATGATGGCTACACCAACACCAATTTTGTCTTGCCAAACGGCGCTTCTTACAATACGCCTGGCAGTGGTACCAGCAATACGATCAGCTCATCCTCTAAAAAATCGAGCTCTTCACTAAGCGGCAGTTCAACTTATGGAACGACGTATAGTGCTGATACGACTTATGGTTCGTACTCTACTGACGATTCAACCAGCTATAGTACTGGATATTAAACTAAAAGAAGTCTTACTACGGTATTACCGTGGCAAGACTTCTTTTTTATAAGAATATTTATTTCTATATTAATATAATAACTGTATTAGTTGTTATGTATTGTCATATAAAGTGTTAAACTATAAATTAATTTATATTTAATAATTAGTTTATGGGAGATATTGGGAAATGTCTGATTATAAAATGCACTTTAAGATGTATAAAAGCGGTAAGCTCTGGATTGTTGCCGGAATTGTATCCCTTAGCTTACTAGGCGGGGGTGTTAAGGCTTACGCTGATACGGAAACCAACAGTCAAACTGCGACGCAAAACGCAACAACGATACCGGTTTCTTCGGCACAGATCCAACAAACTGCAGAGACAAGTACGGTTGATTCAAGCAGCAGTTCAGTCAAAGACGAGCAATCATCAACAATGAGTGAATCGGCTACGGTGGTGGCAAAGCAAGAACAGTCATTAGCTAGTCAGCAAACAACGACCGATGCTCAAAATAACAATGTGGTTCCAAATAATAATGTCCAGAACACGACTGTTGCAAAAGATACTCAATCAGCAACTACAAATGCATCAGATTTTAATACAACGGTCCAAGGTCAAACCGGTACGCTGCCAGTAAACCAGGTCTCAGGAACAACTGAAGTCCACCAAGATGGTCACTGGTATTTAAAAGATTTCCAGGGAAATTATTTGAATGGCTGGCAAAAGCTGACGGACAACCGAATCGTTTACTATGATCCGCAGACTAGCCAAATGCAGTATGGCGAACATCAAATCAATAATCAATGGTACTATTTTGATACTAATTGCGGTGCAGTCGTGCAGGGCTGGTATGTATTAGCAGATGGCCGCAAAGTATACTATGACGTTGCTAACGATGGAACTGGTCGTGGCATGCTGCATGGTATTCAAACGATTGATGGTCAAACATACGACTTTAACATTTACACTGGCGCGCAGACAAGTGGTTGGAAAATAATTGACGGACAAAAATATTATTTTGCTCCTGCCATGGTTCATGGAATGGAAAAGCAGATTGATGGCCATTGGTACTGCTTTGATGACATGGGAAGGATGCTGACCGGCTTTGTACGCTTAAATGACGGTCGTGAGGTTTACTATAATGCAGATGGTCAGATGCAATATGGTGAACAAAAGATCAATGATAAGTGGTATCATTTCCAAACTGACAATGGGAACATGGCCCGTGGCTGGTATACTCTGGAAGATGGTCGGCGGGTTTATTATGATGTTGATGCTGATGGCAGTGGCGCTGGAATGCTGCATGGTCTCAATCAAATTAATAATCAATCATATTATTTTGATGCTTCAGATGGCGATGAAAAGATCGGCTTACAGGTTGTTGATAATCAAACCTACTATTTTAATCCAATTATGGTGAAAAACGGTGAGGCTAAGATTGGCAATCATTGGTATTACTTTAATGCCGCTGGTCAAATGCAGACTGGTTTTGTAACCTTAAAAGATGGTCGCCTAGTTTACTATAATGCAGACGGTCAGATGCAGTATGGCGAACAAAAGATTAATGATAAGTGGTATCATTTCCAAACTGATAATGGCGATACCGCTCGTGGCTGGTATACCTTAGAAGATGGTCGGCGGGTCTACTATGACGTTGATAATTCAGGAGCCGGTCAGGGGATGCTTCACGGAATGCAGAAAGTCGGCAATGACTATTATTATTTCAATCCTGGTTATGGTACAGAAGAAACCGGCCTAAAAACGGTCAATGGTCAGCAATACTACTTTGCGCCGACGATGGTTGTTAATCAAGAAGAACACTTAGCTGATCATTGGTACTATTTTGGTGCTAATGGCCAAATGCAGACTGGCTTTGTAACTTTAAAAGATGGCCGTCTGGTTTACTACAATGCTGATGGCCAGATGCAGTATGGTGAACAAAAGATCAATGGCAAGTGGTATCATTTCCAAACCGATAATGGCAATACTGCTCGCGGTTGGTATACCTTAGAAGATGGTCGGCAGGTCTACTATGACGTTGATGACACCGGCAATGGGCAAGGCATGCTGCATGGCCTAGGAAAAGTTGGCGATGACTACTATTACTTCAACGATGCAACTGGTGCTAAAGAAACAGGCCTTAAAACGTTGAACGGTCAGACTTATAATTTTGCTGGCAATAATGGGCAGGCATTGCTTAGCCAATTCTGGACTAATGATAATCAAACTTATTACTTTGATCAGCAAGGACAGATGGTCAAAAACCAGCAGCTGACAATTGATGGTGAGCAATGGCGATTTGATGCAAATGGCGTTGGAACCAAAGTTGCTGTGAAGATTGCTGACAACTGGAACTTCGATAAAAAGAGCAGTGCAGAATTAAATAACCTGGGAAATATTGAAGGAACAACCGGAGAATATAATGGATTGCTAATTGATGCTTCGAAACCAGGGGCAAAATTCAGTCCTCGTGACGCTGGCGATACCCAGGTCAACGCCAATACCGTAATCAGTGTACCGGTTAAGGCTAATCAATATGGTGCCAAGATTACGATTGAGCTTTCAGGTGGCACGGTTGATCTGACGACTGGTCAAGGAGCACAAACCGGCTTGAAGGGCACGTTTACGTTGGCAGTACCTGCAATGGCTACAGATGGTACGTTTGCCATTACCTTTAATTCCCCAGCTTACCTCAAAAACTTAAAGATTGACTATCTGACCCAAGCTCCTGAAGAATATCCGGGCACGCCAAGCAACGTTAAGGCTGAAGATGCTGATTGGAACCTGGCGGCTGGCAGCAAGCAGATTATGGCAGCTCAAAACAGTCGGGCTGAGTATCTTGGTCTTAAGATCGATGCTTCAACGGCTGGTGCCAAGTTTGCGCCTCGCGATAACAATGATGGTACCGGTCTTGATACTCAAATCAATAGTGGCACGATTATCTATGTTCCAATCGCGGCTAATCAAAATGGCGTAACGCTCAAACTAGCAGGGCAAAAGTCAGCTGGTTTGACGATTATGGTAAACAACCAAGAAGTTACGTTGGGAAATGAGATTAAAATTGATGCGGTATCAACGCCAACCTATTTGAAGATTCAGTTTGCTGGCACGGGCAGCGCTTATCTAACTGACATTGCAGTACGCTACAATGTCGCTTATCCAGGTACGCCAACGGTTTCGGCCAAGGATACTGACTGGAATCTCAGCAATGACAATAGCCGACCAACCGTGCAAAACAATCAAGGCGAATACAACGGCTTAAAGATTGACGGGACGAATGGTAAATTCGCACCGCGGGCAACGGACACGCAGGTTAATGGCGGTACGATTATCTACATTCCAATCGCTAGTGATCCAAATGGTGCCAAAGTGACGATTTCTGGAACGGCTAATGGCCAGACGCTGACACTGGATGGTCAAGCAGTCACTTTGGGCCAGGCCATTAATGTTGACAGTACGTCAGCGCATTATCTGAAACTGCTGGTCAGCGGCACGGGCAGCGCCTATCTGACCGACATTGCCGTTGACTATGGCAGTGATCAGACGAATGATTTCCCTGGGACGCTGCCAACTGGCAAGTCAGAGGATATCAGCTGGGATCTGGCTCAAGCTGGGGATCGGCCAAGTGCAGAAAAGTCAACGACGTCATATAATGGCTTGCAGATTGATGCTCGCAATGGTAAATTCAGTCCGCGCGCAACCGGTGATACGCAGGTTAATAACGGTACGATTATTTACATTCCACTTTATCAAGATGCTAAGGGAGCAATGTTAAAAGTATCTGGGAACGCCAATGGTCAGACGCTGACACTGGATGGTCAAAGTATTACATTGGGAACGCCGATCATGCTTGATGCAACGACAGCTCGTTATTTGAAACTAACAGTTACCGGAACAGGCAGCACTTATCTAACCGGTATTGATTTGGATTATCTTAGTGATGACTCGTACCAGACCCATGTAGTTAAAGTTGGTGCCAATGAACAATACCAAACGATTCAAAGTGCGTTGGATGCTAATCAATCCAGTTTAAAGGATCGGTTGGTCTTAGAAATTGATCCAGGCACCTATACGGAAGCGGTTCAGGTAAACAAACCTGGCGTCATCTTTAAGAATGCCGATTTAACTGGTCAAAAGGCCGTTGTCATTACGTACAACAACTATTCTTCCAATACGTTTGATGCCAATGGAAACTTTGTGCCGCAAGACAATCATGATCTTGGTACTTCTAAATGTGGTACTGTAATCGTTACGGCTGCGGCAACAGGATTTAGCGCGGAAAATATCACGTTTGAAAACAGCTATAACGTTACTGATCATACGAAAGAAGGCGAACAGACGCCGGCAGTTGCTTTTGACTCCTTAGCTGATCAGGTTTATTTAAAGAATTGCAATTTGATTGGTCGGCAAGATACAGTTTATCTGCAAGGCAAGGGCAATCGGGTCTACATTAATGGCGGCAAGATTGAAGGAACGGTCGACTTTGTCTTTGGTGATGCGAATGCTTTGATTGAGAATGCTACTATTAATATGGCCTACTATAATGGACGCAAGACAGGTTACTTTACAGCTCCAAATACCGCTAAAGGACAAACTGGCTTGGTATTTAACAATTGCCATCTGACGGTTGACGGTCAATATGGCAGTAACGCGGCCATCTATTTGGCTCGGCCATGGCAAACGACTATCCAAACGACCAGCAAAGTAGTTAACGGTAAAATGATTATAACGGCTTACGATCCAAATACTAAGGATTCCAGATATACGGATACGTCTTCAGCAGTCACGTTTATTAATTGTCAGATACCGACTAACCTTGCGCAAAACGTGTTCGGTGTTTGGACAGGCAAGTATGAAGATGCTAGTGGCAAGCAAAGCACGGTTGACATTACCTATCATCCCGACGTGCGGTTTGTTGAATTTAATAATAGTACGACGACTGATAAAAAGAATCTGACGGATGAAAAAGGCAATGTGTTGGGAACGGTTCAGACTGGGGATGCCAATGCCTATCTTAAGCAGGTAATGTCTGAAATGAAGATTGGCACGACGCCTGGTGCTTGGCAGCCTGCTGATAAGCTTTAAAATATAGTTTGAATGTTCTAAACTAAAAGAGTTGACTCGGTTAAATCCAAGGCAGCTCTTTTTAATTGGAATTTTTTTGGAGATGATGTTTTTGCGGCTATTGGTAACTGGTGGGGCCGGCTTTATTGGCAGTCACTTTATTGATTATGAACTTGCACACGATCAAAGTATTGAGATCGTAAACCTGGATGCTTTGACCTATGCCGGCAACGTTGCCAACAACGCGCAGGCAGCTGGCAATGCTCGCTATCATTTCGTTCATGGCAGTATTAACAATCGAGAACTGGTTGACTGGCTGCTGCAGGAATTTGCTATTGATCATATCGTTAATTTTGCGGCCGAGTCACACGTTGACAATTCCCTAAAAAATCCGGAGCTCTTTACCAAAACCAACGTCTTAGGCACGCAGGTTTTATTGGATGCTGCTTATCAGGCTAATATTCAAAAATTCGTTCAGATTTCAACTGATGAGGTCTATGGTACGATGGCGCCTGGGCAAGCGGCTAAGGAAACCGATCCGTTGCATCCCAGTTCACCATACGCTGCCAGCAAAGCAGGGGCAGATATGCTGGCGATGGCGATGGTGCACACGTTTGGCATGCCAATCTGCATTACGCGCAGCACGAATAACTTTGGCCCGCGTCAGCATCATGAAAAGCTATTGCCCATGCTGATTCAAAACGCGTTGCGCAATCGACCGCTTACCATTTACGGTCAAGGTACCGACCGGCGTGACTGGCTGTACGTCAAAGACAACTGCGCGGCCATTGATTTGGTTTTGCGTCATGGTCAGTTGGGCCAGATCTTTAATATCGGTGCGCATCAAGAAAAGAGCAATCATGAGGTTACGAAAATGGTACAGGCAGAATTAGGCTTTTCCGATCAGTTGATTCGTCACGTTGCTGAACGGCCTGGCCATGATCTGCGTTATTCGCTTGATACCAGCCAGATTGAAACCCAACTGCATTGGAAGAGTCAGACAGATTTTGCGCTTGGCCTGCAGGAGACGATTGCCTGGTATCGCAAGCATCAGCGTTAAGTTCCAGCGCGGAAGTCCTTGTATTAATCGATTGGTCAAAGTGTGGTCCAGTTTCAGCGCGGAAATTCCCATGTTAATTGACTGACGGCAGCCTTAAATCTGTTTTGCGGTCGTTATTATGATGGTTCCCTACTTTCGATAAGTTAATCGTTGTTCATCAAGAACTGTTAGTGGTTTGAGAATTTGGCTGTTGCAAATAAAGTCAGGCTATGCTGAAAATACGATTGTTCCAAGACAATAATTTCAAGTACTAAAGCGCCGGACCACCTTTACAATCGTTCGACGTTTTTATAATGTAATGATTTCTCATCGGGAATTATTGCAGTGCATTTTAACGAATTAGATGACTGCCTGGCTTTTATGCTGGACGGTTTTTTGATTATTAGGAAGTTGCTGCTGAACAATATTCTTATGATGAAGTTCTAAAAGAAAAAGCAACTTCTAAAAGCTTCTAAAAAGATCTAAAAGCGGTTCAAGATCCAAATTCCGTTTACTATGACTATCTCGAGTTTTAGAGGATTGGTTTCGTTTGTCGGCGTTGAAAAATTAAAACAGCTCGATCGTAATGGTCGGGCTGTTATTTATATAGTAGAAAAAATTTAAAAATCGTGGCGGCAGCTGGCTCGCAAAAAATTTTTTAAAGCTTGATCCAATCATAACTGTCACGTTTTACTCGGTGCAAAATTCTTGTCAAGCCTTGATATATCAATGATTAGCAACTAAGATAGTCTTTGGCTCTTTTTGGAAGTGATGGGATTTTTATCATATATCCAGAAAAAATTAGGGCGATTTTTGAGCGTATCAAACGATAAATTAGCGTTAAATTATACATTGAATTCAGTTCGATATGCGATTCATGTCAAATCAAGAATTGAGTTTTAACATGCTTTTGATCGCCTTAACGTACGATTATGAAATCTATTTTATAACCTTGATCTGCAATAACAAATCACTGACTACAACATATAGTGATTTAAAAGTCAAGGGTTAACTAGATGTTGTGTTTTGCGTTAATATAGATCATGTTAATTAAGAGGGGGACGATGGCTATGAAATTGCAGACGGAAAAAAACACCGGGCTAAAGAGTCTGGCTGATTTGAAAGTTATCAAACGCGATGGGACTGAAACGCCCTTTTATGCCTATAAGCTGAACTTGATCTTTAAGTCACTTGACGCGGATTGGGCAACGCAACAATCCGTCTGCCAAGCTTTGTCACAGGCCTTTAAGGATCAGGCAAGCGCCACGACCGTTGAGATCGCTGAAACTTTTGTTGATGGACTGCGCCAGGCGGGTCATGATGATCTGGCAACGCGCTACATTGAATACCGCAAACAGGATGAAGAAGCCTTTGCCGAGGCCACTAATCCGATGAACAAGCTCCATCAGCTGTTTGGTCGCGATTCCCATATCGTGCACGAAAATGCCAACAAGGATTCGCGCGTCTTTAACACGCAGCGGGACCTGGAAGCCGGCGTGGTCAGTCGGGCACTGGGCTTGAAGATGCTGCCGGAAGTCGTTGCCAAGGCTCATCTGCGCGGCGACATCCACTGGCACGATTTGGACTACTCTCCAGTTATGCCAGAAACCAACTGTTGTCTGATTGACTTTGACGAAATGTTCAAAAATGGCTTTAAGATTGGCAATGCTTGGGTTTCTTCACCACGCTCCATTCAAACGGCCACGGCTCAGATGTCGCAGATTATTGCTAACGTAGCTTCACTGCAATATGGTGGCTGCTCGGCCAACCGCATTGACCAGCTGTTGGAACCATACGCCCAGCTGAACTACGATAAGCACATGAAAGACGCTGAGGAATGGGTGGCACCAGACAAGCGCGAAGCCTATGCCAAGGCCAAGACCAAAAAAGACATCTATGACGCCATGCAGGCACTGGAATACGAAATCAACACGCTCTACTCCAGTCAGGGGCAGACGCCATTTACGACGATCAACTTTGGTTTGGGAACTTCCTGGATCTGCCGGGAGATTCAAAAAGCAATTTTACAGATTCGCATCAAAGGGCTGGGCAAGGAACATCGGACAGCGATCTTCCCAAAGCTGATTTTCACTTTAAAGCGCGGTCTGAACCTCAAGCCAGGCGATCCCAACTACGATATCAAGCAGTTGGCGCTGGAATGCTCGACTAAGCGGATGTACCCTGACCTGCTGATGTATGACAAGATCAAGGAGATTACGGGCTCATTCAAGACACCAATGGGTTGCCGGTCGTTTTTGCAGGGCTGGCAGGATGAAAATGGCAAAGAGGTTAACTCTGGCCGGATGAATCTGGGCGTGGTTACGGTCAACCTGCCCCGGATCGCCTTGGAGGCCCATGGCGACAAGCAGCTGTTCTGGCAGATCTTTGATGAAAAGATGAACATTGCCAAGATCGCGTTGGATTACCGAATCAAGCGGACTAAGGAAGCCAAGCCGGAAAACGCGCCGCTGCTTTACATGTATGGTGCGTTTGGCAAGCGGCTGAAGAAAGACGACAGCGTTGATGAAGTCTTCAAGAACAGCCGTGCGACGGTATCATTGGGCTACATTGGTCTGTATGAGGTCTGCTCAACGTTCTACGGTCCAAAGTGGGAACACAACCAGGAAGCTCACGACTTTGCGGTTTCAATCGTCAAACAGATGCATGACCTTTGTGCGCAATGGGAAAAAGAAGAAGGCTACCACTTCAGCGTCTACTCCACGCCAGCCGAGTCTTTGACGGACACGTTCTGCCGGGATGACGAAAAGAAGTTTGGCCTGGTTGAAGACGTCACTGATAAGGAATACTACACCAACAGCTTCCACTATGACGTCCGCAAGCATCCGACGCCATTTGAAAAGCTGACGTTTGAAGAAGACTTTCCTCAGTACGCGGCGGGCGGTTTCATTCACTACTGCGAATATCCAAACCTGCGTCAGAATCCTAAGGCACTAGAAGCCGTTTGGGACTGGGCCTATGATCATGTCGGCTATCTGGGTACCAACACCTCAATCGATCAATGCTTCAAGTGCGGCTTTAAAGGCGAGTTCAAGGCCACGGCGCGCGGCTTTAAGTGTCCACAATGCGGCAACACCGATCCCGCAACCTGTGACGTGGTTAAGCGGACTTGCGGCTACCTTGGCAATCCGCAGGCACGGCCAATGGTTCATGGTCGTCACGAAGAAATCATTCACCGGGCTAAGCACATGGATCCCGGGATGATCAAGACGGCCGCTGAATTTCAACGGAGCCGGCAGCTGGATGACAAGGCACACGCCAACATCACCGGCGATCAGATCTAGCAGGTTGCCAGGTTCTGGTTTAGTATCTGAATCAGCCAAGACACTCAGCTTGGCTTTAGGCAAAGTGCTGAATCCGTGTCTTGGAAAATTCGGCGCCCGCAATTTAAAGACCACGCGGCGATTGGTTCAATGATCAGCATGGCTGGAAAATATTGCTGACTTAAAATGACGCCACATTAAGCATCGGCGTTTCAATCAAAATTAAACAACTCGTGAATACCGCTAAGGGTCCGCATTCGGCTAGACCGAACGTCGGGCCTTTATTGCTTTAGAAAGGAAGATATACATGGCAAAAGAACGTCCAATCAGACTCCCCAAGAATCCTAAGCCCAAGGAATGGCTGGCTGAGGATCATTCCTTACAATACATTGCTGACTACAAGCCATTTAACTTTGTCGATGGTGAAGGGGTGCGCTGCAGTCTTTACGTCAGCGGCTGCCTGTTCAACTGTCCTGGCTGCTACAACAAGGCTGCGCAAAACTTTCACTATGGTCAGCCCTATTCACAGGAACTGGAAGATCAGATCATCGAAGACTTGGATCATGACTATGTTCAAGGACTGACGCTGTTGGGCGGGGAACCGTTTTTGAATACTCAGGTTTGTTTAAAGATCATCAAGCGCGTGCGCAAGGAGTTTGGACACACCAAAGACATCTGGTCATGGTCAGGCTACACTTGGGAAGAGCTGCAGCAGGAATCCTATGACAAGCTAGAAATGCTGAGCCTGATCGATATTTTAGTTGATGGGCGTTTTTTGGAAGGACAAAAAGATCTGACGCTGCAGTTTCGTGGCAGTGCCAACCAGCGTATCATTGACGTGCAAAAATCATTGAAAGCCAATAAGGTTATTATTTGGGACAAGCTGGTTCACTAGAAAAGAGGCTATCATGACACTAAAAATTAACAATCTGCATGCCATTATCAAAGAAACCGGCGAAGAAATCTTAAAAGGCGTTGATCTAACGGTGCCAACTGGCGAGATTCATGCCATTATGGGTCCTAATGGCACGGGCAAGTCAACGCTGTCGGAAACGATCATGGGCTATCCGGCCTATGAGGTTACGCAAGGTACGGTAGAGTTTAATGGTCACGACGTTTTGAGTCTGCCAGTCAATGAACGTGCCAGACTGGGGATGTTTTTAGGGATGCAGTATCCGGCCGAGATTCAAGGGGTCAACAATGCTGATTTTATTCGCACGGCAATCAATGCTCAGCGTCCTGAAGATGATCCATTGCCAGTGCTGCAGTTTATCCAACGCCTGCAGGAAAACATGGCGCTGCTGGAAATGCCCGATGATATTACCGATCGTTATTTAAACGTAGGCTTTTCCGGTGGGGAGAAGAAGCGCAATGAGGTTTTGCAGATGCTGATGCTGCAGCCTAAACTGGCAATTTTAGATGAGATCGACTCGGGACTGGATATTGACGCGCTGCGAATCGTGGCTAAAGGGATCAATCATCTGCGCGGTCCTGAATTCAGTGCTTTATTGATCACTCATTATGAGCGGCTGCTGGAGTACGTTACGCCAGACAAGATTCACGTCATGGTGGATGGTCAGATCGTCAAGACGGCGGGACCGGAACTGGCTGACGAGCTGGAAGCAGACGGCTATGCCAAGTATGAACAAATCAGAAGAAATGGCGTGAGCGAATGAATCAACAACTTTTAAGTCAAGTGATGGCCAGCTGTGTGAATGCACCAGACTGGCTGATGAAAAAAAGACAGTTGGCGGTTTTGCTGCAAGAACGGTTCAAAAGCACGCCAGCCGCGGAAAAAATCATGGCTGCCTGGCTGGAAAATCCCAGTCTCGCCCAGCTTGAGCAGGCAGATGCTGATCAAGTTAAAGCTGTCGTCCCGTCCACGACTGGCTGGGTTAATCTGCCTTTGTTTGCCGCTGCAAATGCCTATCCTGAATTGCTGCAGGAAAATCTGATGGAAAAGGCGATCTCATGGCAGGACAGTCAGCTCAATGCCATGCACCTAGCCTTGCTGAATGGCGGCCGTTTCATCTATATTCCAGATGGCACGATCGTCAAAGAGCCCATTGAACTGACCATTGACTGTCCATTGCCGAACTATCATAATCTGGTGATCGTCGGTGCCGGTGCCCAGGCAACCATTGTCGAGCATCAAACTGCCACGAGCAGACAGCCGGCTTATTTTGGTACGGAACTGCTTTTAGGCGATGGCGCACGGGTTGACTATTATCAGTCCAATCGTTTTTCGGCCGCGCAGAATCACCAGGCAGTCAGAGCCTATCAAGCACAGCATTCAGTTTTGAATATGTATCTGGCCTTGTTTGATGAGCATGATTTGACGACTGACTTTTATGCCAATCTGGATGGTCAAGGCGGAGAAGCCGAGATCAAAATGGTCACGATTGCCAGTGGTCAGCAGGTTCAAGACGTTCAGACGCAGATTCTTAATCATGGTCCGCATACGGTCGGTAATATCGTCCAAAACGGCGTGGCTAAGGACAAGGCGGTTTTAAATTTTCATGCAGTTGGCAAAACCGAGCGCGGGGCATATGGCGCCAACTCGCAACAGCAGAGTCGCATTTTGACGCTTTCTGATGAGTGCAAAGGCGAGGCGGATCCCGTGCTGCTGATTGAAGAAAATGACGTTAATGCCGGGCACGCTGCCAGTATCGGTAAGGTTGACGCGGATGATCTCTATTATCTGGAATCGCGCGGTCTCAGTGAGCATGACGCGCAGGTACTGCTGACGCGGGGCTTTTTACTGCCGGTTTTAAATCAGTTCCCTGATCAAAAGCTGCGGGAAAATCTGGTTGATGAGCTGGCGCAAAGATTGGAGGAAAAGCATGAGTGATCAAGCAAGCCAACAGGCAGCAGACAAGGCAGCAATTCATGAATTTGCCAGCCAGCACTATCAGTTTGGCTTTCATGATGACGTCAAGCCGATCTTTTCAACTGGAGTCGGGCTGACGGAAGAAACGGTTCGTGAAATCTCGCGCCGCAAGCATGAGCCGGACTGGATGCTAAAGATTCGTCTGGATGCCTACCATCAATATCGTCAAATGAAGCTGCCGACTTTTGGACCTGATCTGAGTCAGCTGAATCTGGATGAGCTGCGCTATTTCCAACGGCCAACCGATCACGTAGCGCGCAGCTGGGATGAAGTACCCCAAGCGATGAAAACGACTTTTGAAAAGATGGGCGTTCCCGAAGCCGAGCGTAAATATCTGGCGGGGGCAACGGCACAATATGAATCAGAGGTTGTTTATGCCAATCTAAAGCGGGATCTTTCCCGTCAAGGAATCATTTTCATGGATACGGATACGGCGGTTCAAAAACATCCCGAAATCGTCAAACAGTATTTCGCAACGCTGGTTCATCCCGATGACAATATTTTTGCGGCACTGAATACGGCGGTCTGGTCGGGTGGCACGTTTATCTATGTACCAAAGGGCGTGCATGCAGACGCGCCGCTGCAGAGCTTTTTTAGAATCAATGCCGAAAATACGGGGCAGTTTGAGCGGACGCTGATCGTGGTTGAGGATGGCGCGAGCGTTAACTATGTCGAAGGCTGCACGGCACCAGTCTATTCTGAAGACAGTCTGCACGCGGCCGTGGTTGAGGTGTTTGTGCATCCCAATGCCTTTTGCCGCTATACGACGATTCAAAACTGGTCCAGCAACGTCTACAGCCTGGAAACCAAACGTGCTGAAGCTGAAGCCGGGGCTACGATGGAATGGGTTGACGGCAATCTGGGTTCCAAAGTCACGATGAAGTATCCCAGCATCTATCTGCGGGGGCGTGAAGCTAAGGGAACCATGCTGTCGATTGCATTTGCCAATGGTCCGATTGATCAGGATACCGGTGCCCGCATGATTCATCAGGCTCCGCACACGCATTCAACGATAATTTCCAAATCACTGTGTCGGGCAGGCGGCATCTGTGACTATCGCGGCGAGGTCAAGATGGATGAAAACGCGCACGGCTCAAGCTCGCATGTTGAATGTGACACGATTATCATGGATGACGATTCAAGTTCAGATACGATTCCATATAATAAAGTCGCAGTCGGGGACGTAACGATGGAGCACGAGGCCAAGGTATCCAAAGTTTCTGAAGAAGAACTCTACTATTTAATGTCGCGTGGACTGAGCGAAGAAGAAGCAACCAAAATGATCGTCATGGGTTTTATTGAACCGTTCACCAAGCAGCTGCCGATGGAATACGCGGTGGAATTGAATCGTTTGATTGATTTTCAAATGGAAGGCTCGGTCGGCTGATTTTTGGAACGGAAGCATTTTGCGTAGCCGAAATTTCAACCTGGCTTGCCAAGTTATGCTGCATCAGCAAAAAACGCGAAACTTGGTCGCCCAGGTTCTAAGATTGAAGCGATAATTTGAGCTTGGCGAGGTAGTCTTTGAATTATCAGTTAAGCTGTTTGATGGGAAATAACAGTGAATTAGCACCAAAAATGCCGATTAAAGATTACAAAATTGTCACAAATAAGGTCATAAATTCCTAAATTTTAGGATTTATGACCTTTTTTTATGAAAAATAAAAATTCTAAATTTCAAGAATAAGTTAGCCACTGGACTCAAATAAATAATACTGACCAA
>ERZ839489.889-NODE-889-length-24177-cov-5.326631_pt1 | contig 24177 bp, 14 predicted proteins | sample MGYA00519938_ERZ839489 | MGnify/ENA primary metagenome ERZ839489 (study PRJEB31850, sample SAMEA3708846) | human gut metagenome | biome: human gut; feature: human-associated habitat; material: faeces | place: China | collected 2014 ...
TGATTATAAAGGAGTGCAAGTGGTTGATATCTGTAGATGGTTACGAGAATAGTACAAACTACTGAGTTTATAACTATACAAGGTGTCAGGCACTATGAAGTATTTAATTGACATAGCATCAGTTTAGAAGATTGGCGTTATCAGTAAATATGCGAAAACAACGCAGCGATACCGTCCGTTTAGCCAGAAATCAATATAGCAGAATAAAGGTTGTTTAGAAATTGTTTAACGTTCTCTGCCTATTTGTTTAACCGGGAACGATATAATAGCCTATATCTGTAGGGGATATTGTTATATGTGTTATAATTTTTTGTGGAGGATTTATGATATGGAAAAAATATATAACGAATCAGATATCAGACATGATTATAGAAAACTGACGAAGCTCTTGATTGAGCGGGGTATGACGATTACAACAATGGAATCTGCGACTTCAGGGCAGATTGCGTCACTGATTACAGATACCGAAGGCTCATCGGCAGTGTTAAAAGGAGCTTTCGTCACCTATTGCAACGAAGCAAAAATCATGCAGGGCGTTCCTGCCGAGATTTTGGAAAAGTACACAGTATATTCGAAGGAGACAGCGGAGGCTATGGCGAAAGCCTGTGTGAAAACATATGAGGCAAATATCGGGATTGGTGTGACGGGTACAATGGGAAATATTGACCCGGCAAACCCGGAGGCATCTGTTCCGGGGCAAGTATATTTCGCGATTGTTCTTAATGGAAAAGTGCAGTCATATTATGTTGAATTAGTACCGCAGCCTACAAGACTGGCTTATAAACTGGCAGTTGCAAAAGAAGTCTATGATGCATTGATGGAGCGCATGTAAAAGAAAAATGTAGAATAAAAAGAAGGTATCATCTCGCGATGATACCTTTACTTTTTATTCAACTTCTTCCGGTTCCATGCTTCGAATATGTTCCTCAATTTTTATGAGTTCATATTTCTGACTATATTCTGCCAGATAGGTCTTATATTCTTTCGTGTCGGAAGGATATACTCTTGAGTTGTGAATGTGGATATCCACAGGCTCTTCGCTGTTCTTTGACAGTGCTACCATTGCGCTTGCGCAGTGAGCAGAGATACGTGTGAAGCTGTTCAGGATATCCGAATATACCGTCCCTTCTTCCAGACCGCAGGCTCCGTTGCTCATGCGTTCAACGTGGCGGATCTTGAGTTCATCGCACAAAGTTGTAATGACCATTCCAAGTGGAGCAACTCTCTGGGAGAGTTCTTTATCATTTTCCAAAAACGCTTTGCAAGTTGTATTAATCTCCTCGCGGACAGCTTCCATAACAACATTCAGTTCATCCCATGCTTCTTCGGAAAATTGTGTTTTGTTCTCATTCATCTCATTAGACATATGGGCGATGCATGCAGCATGGTCTCCAATCTGTTCGAAGTCATTAATCATATGTAGATAAAGAGAAACCTGTCTTGTCTGAACAGAATTCATCGGATGCTTGGTAAGCTTGATCAGATAGTCACCCAGACGGGATTCGTAGCGGTCGATCAAATCTTCTTTTCGTTGAACTTTGTCGAATTTAGCTAACTGAAAATCATTCAGCAGATTCATAGCACGATTGACATTTTTACGAAGTTTTCTTGCCATACCGCTCATAGCACGGTGACACTGTCCGAGTGCCAGTGCAGGGTAGTCAAGAAGACGCTCCTCAAGAAGATCAAAGTCTGCTTCATCTTCCAGTTCTTCCGCACTGTCTTTAACGAACCAGCATACAAGCTGCTCCAGTTTCGGGATAAATGGAAACAAAATACAGACTGTTACAAGACGGAAAACCGTATTTAAAAGTGCGATGGACACTGGTGTCATAATCGTATTCAGGAATGAAAAATGTACAAATGCATGGATGATATAGAATCCGATTGACCAAAGCAACATTCCAAAGGTATCATTCAACAAGTATACAAGAGCAGTTCTTTTACCATTTTTATTCGCTCCGATCGCGGAAATCAGAACCGGGCAGGAAGCTCCGACACCGATACCAAGGATGATCGGAAATGCACTGGAAAATGTAAGCAGTCCTGTTACAGATAAAGCCTGCAATACACCGACTGTTGCTGAGGCACTCTGCAGGATGGCGGTAAATACAATACCTACCAGGATACCAATGACTGGGTTTGAAAATGTTGTTAACAGATCCATAAATACTTTGCTTTCTCGAAGCGGTGCGACGGCTCCGCTCATGGTCTGCATACCGGTCATGAGGATCGCAAATCCAAGCATGATGTCCCCGATATTCCGGTGGACGGTTCTTTTGCTCGCCATTCTAAGAATAATACCGATAACTGCTACAACCGCAGCGATTGTGGCAGATGACAGGATACTTGCAATTCCGTTAGATCCTTCTATATAAGAAAGACATAAGATCCAACCGGTAATACTGGTTCCGATGTTGGCTCCCATGATGATACCGATGGCCTGGCGAAGCTTCATCATACCAGAGTTAACAAAACCGATAACCATGACAGTCGTTGCTCCGGAAGACTGGATAACGCTTGTAACGGCTGTACCAAGTGCGACTCCCTTCAGTGGCGTATTGGTCATTTTGTAGAGAAATGCTTCCAGTTTATTACCGGCAACCAGTTTGAGTCCATCCCCCATCAAAGACATACCGAACAGGAATAAAGCAACTCCGCTTAACAATGACAATACCATAGAAAATATTCCCATAATTTCTCCTTTGTCGTCAGTTATTTACATACACTTAACTTTCTTTTTAAATTTTCTTAACACTACCTTTCTATTATGTCACGTTAAAACCAGAATTACAATTTAATCTTATTGAAAGAATAAAAAAATGTAAGATTATACAAAAAAATACCTGCTCACAGGGAACAGGTATGACAAAATCATGAGATATTTTACTTGAAAACAGGTTGCTTTACTATAGCAATGTTGATATATTTTTAACGTGTCAGAATCTTTACAGATGTATCTTCATATCCTTGCGCCAATGAAAATTTATCCTTTAATCCATCTGTGATGTAAACAGTTCCATCGGTTGCTACGAACACGGCTTCGAAATCATCACTTTTCGCCCAGAGGTCATAGGCTTTATCCAGACCCATGACAAATAGTGAAGTGGAGAGGGCATCGCAAATTCCTCCTTTGTCCCCAACGACTGTGACGGACAGAAGCCCGCTCTTGGCAGGGTGTCCGGTAGCAGGATCCATAATATGCCAGTAAGTATGCCCGTCCTGTTCAAAATAACGCTCGTAACCGCCGGAGGTCACAACGGCCTGGTCGGTGACGGACAGTCCCATCATGGCAGTGTCTGGATTTTTCGGGTCCTTGATGCCGATGATCCAGGCTGATCCGTCCGGCTTAGAACCGATCGTCTGTACATTTCCACCAAGGTTCAGAAGCGCGGAAGTGACACCTTTGTCGCGCAATGTCCGGGCTGCAAGTTCACCTGCATAGCCCTTGGCAATACTGCCAAGATCAATGGTCATACCTTCCGAAATTGTGACATTTCCAGATGCTTCGTTATATTGGATCTGTGTGTAATCTACTTTAGTCAGAAGCGTCTGAATTGTCTCCTCGTCAGGAACCTGATAGCTTCCGGTTGTAAATCCCCATGCTTTTACGATTGGGTAGATGGAAATATCCAGAGCACCGTTGGTACGCCGGCACATTTCAAGAGCATTTTTCATCAGAGTGTCAGCTTCACCGCTTAGAATTCCGGAACCATTTTCATTGATTTTATAAATCTCACTGTCAGAATCTGTGACAGACACTTTCTTTTCCAGATCTGTGATAACATTCTGCGCGTCCTGTAAAAGACTTTTATCACCGTAAATACGAAAATCCATAGTCGTATCCATGGCGAAAAATGTATCTGAAACCGGCTCAGATGTTGATTCCTGAGCCTGCTTGGAACATCCACATATTAATATTGTAAGCATAAGTAACACAGGTATGCACTTTTTCATGTCACGTCTCCTTAGAGTAAAATAAAACGAAATAATATTGTTACAATGTAAATTATAAAATAAACAAAGAAATATATATGATTAATTAAGAATAATTATCAATAAATAAATATAAAATTGACAATTATGGGAATTATTGGTAGCATTTTGTATTACAGTTAGAACGTGCTAACAAATCTTTGATTAATATAGCATGAAAGGAGGATTATGGCAATATATTTTGTGTGATTAAAACGAAAAAAATTATCAACAAAATTCAGAAAATAATGAAGGAGAGACAAATGAAAAAGAATTGGAAAAGAATTGCATCATTGTTCCTGTCAGTGTTACTTTTACTGTCCATGACAGTTACTCCTGTAATGGCAGCAGAAGGGAAAGCAGCACCGACGGAAGTAAAATCATGTACGGTAACTGGCTTTATGCCAGAGTATATGGCTTTGGAATTTGAAGATACAGACTGGATGAATAAGATCAGTAGCGTCACAGTAAATGAGATAGATTATACAAAAGGTACGCTTGGCTGGGGAAGCAGTGGAAATCTATGGGAAGTAGGAAGTGTTATGGGAGGATATGGAAGTTATACCGCGTTAAAACTTACCAACCCTTCTTATCCGGCGACTATTAAGATAACAGCAGAGGGGTATCAAGACTTAAACTTAGAAGTGACGAAAGACACTTCAACATATCCGTATGTGTACACAGCAACTGTAAAGAAAGATACAACTGGCGGAAATACAGAGGCTACATACACAGCGATGGCAAAGAAAGCTTCTAACGGTACAGTAGCACTGGATAAAGATAAAGACCTGAAAGCAGGAGATACAGTTACTGTAACAGCAACACCGGATGAAAACTACGAGATTGATGCAGTGACAGTAACAACTGAGAACAATAAAAATGTTGACGTGACCGGTTCTGGAGAAACTTATACATTTACAATGCCGGCAGAAAATGTCACAGTATCCGCGACATTTAAGGAGAAAGCACCGGTACAGAATGGTGCAATTGAATTAAGCCAGGTCAGCATTGAAACAGATTACTTTGGGAATAACTGGGAACTTAAATTCAAAAATGCAGATGGTTATGTAGGGAAAATTACAGATGTGAAGGTAAATACTACAGCATGGGAAGAGAAGTCCTATAGCTTGTCAGCAGGTGGAGCATACAAAAAAGATACAGATAACAATAAACTTATCTTTGCAACAAAAGACTTTGTCGCTAATCCTGAAATTCCAGCATTGAAGAGCGGAGATGTAATTGCAATTTCTGCAAATGGATATGATGATCTGACATTTAAGCTTGTCATTGATACAAATGGAAACGCTTCTCTTGTAGAAGATGATGGTAAGGGAGATCCATACGAGCTTCATGTAAAAATCGAAGGAGAATTTGAGGCGGCAATCGTAGGACAGAAAGATTACGATGGAGTGTCCAGTGCCAGCGTCGGCGGTTCCTCAAGCAATAAGAACAGTGCAGTGAAAGTATACGGCGCACTGGTAGAAAAAGGAAAAGACGTTGCTGACAAGGATTGGGAAGAGCTGAATAATATGGCTAAGATTAAATTGAATGGAAGCAAATGCAGTGTTAGCATTGTTCCGGACACAGAAAAAGGAACATCTGCAGACAGTGACAGCGGTATGCAGGGCGTATATATGACGATCAGCAGTGATCTGACACTTAGCGGTACGCCAAAAGATCCTGGAAGTTATCTGGTTTCCGTGTCTATTGAGGATCAGCAGGGACGCAGCGCAGTCAGCAACACACTGCCATTCAGAATTTACAGCGGCGAGGAAACGCTTGCAGACCAGATGAAGAAAGAGAATTTTAAAGATTATGGAAATGGACTCTATGCATGGGATATTATGGAACCATGGGCAATCAGTAAATTTGGAAGTAATGTAAACGGTGAGGAAGAGAGCGTCCGTGTGCCAGCGTATTTGGAAGCATGGTTCGGTTCCCACGAGAGCGGAACTTACGGATATCTGGGGTATGACATTCCGTGGAAGCAGGTCGTAGCTGGAAATATTCCTCAGACACTTTATATTCCGAGTGGATGCAATCTGACACTGACAAATATGGAAGTACTCAGCAGTGTACATATTATTGTAGAAAATGGTGGTAAACTGACGCTTTCTGATTCTGTTGTACAGGGAATTATCGATGTACAGAGCGGAGGAACATTTTCTATGAACTATGATTCTTTCAACAACGAATTTACAACAGGAGCGTCTCTGTGTGGACAACTTCGTCTTGCAGACGGTGCTGTTTTGGAAAATGCAGCAATTTACTCTCACGCAAATTATCTTGCAAACGGAGATCTGACAGACCGTACAACTTCTGAGCCGGTTGCAGTGGCAAATGGAAATGTAACCGTAAAGGGTACGGTAGCTATATTAGGTGATGATGGCGGAAGCGATATCGGACAGACAGCACTCCGTGTAAATGGAACATTAACTCTGGCAGATAAGGACACAACACTTGTAGCTTACGGCGGAAGCGGAAAGACTCTGCTTTATACAGACGGTGGAACGGCCATTGACATTACAGAAGGCAGCCAGATTATAGGAGATGGAAAGTTAGTTGCAATCGGTGGAGATGTTCTCTGGGGAAATGGTGGAAATGCTGTATCCGGAAAAGGAACAATTGCAACGAAAAAAGTATTCCTTCAGGGAGCAACCGCTAATACATCTAACAAAGCAGAGGCTGGAAAAGCAATTGATGGAGATGTAAAAGTTATCAGTTCCAGCACTCATATTGAAGACGGAACAATGATCAGCGGTGCTGAGAATGATCCGTTAGCCGATTTGTACTGGAAAGCTGGAATTAATGCACTGCCTCCATTAGAGAAATTTACAACAACAGATAACGGAAATAATGGTTCCGATAATGGCGATAACGGGGATAACGGAAATAACGGTTCCGGCAACGGAAATACTGGCAATAATAGTAACTCTGGAAACAATGGTAACACAGGTAATAGTGGTGATTCTGGAAATAATGGAAAGATTACATCAGCAACTAAGACTGCAGCAAATGTGAATACAGTTAAGACAGGAGATACAAACAATGTATTACTCTGGGCTGCACTCTTTGTAGTTTCCTGTGCAGGAATGGCAGGTATTACAGTAGTTGCTAAGAAAAGAAAATAGTATACAGCAGATGTAAATTTGCTAATATAAAAATGCGACCGGCATGAATGTCGGTCGCAAAAATATTCTATACTAAAAGTCCTTCCTGATTTGCTAATGAGAAAACGGTGCTTGCATAGCTTAAAATATTAGCCGGTGATTTTTGATTCTCTGTAAGTATGTATCAACAGTGGTAATTCTGCCACCAGCATCCCAATCCAGCCTGCCAGGTAGGAGAATGGCAGTGCTTCAATTCCAAATCCACATACAAGAACGAGCGGTGCGGCAACAAGAACCCGAAGTCCCATATTGACAAAACTGCTGATCAGGGTAATCTTCAAATCACCGATTCCACGGAAGAATCCCTGAAGTCCATTGGTGATAGCCGGCAAGATATACATTATGGAAATCAGGTGCAGATAAGTAACACCGTGCCCGATAACTTCCTCATCTTTCACAAAGAGCATCATCAGATGTCTTGCAAAAACAAAACAGACAATAAAAATGAGGATGCCGTAAATGCTCTCCAGTACCAGTCCACATCGGAAGCCTTCACGCATCCGGTCATTTCTTTTCGCCCCCTTATTCTGCGCCATAAGTGCTGTCATGGCGTGGGCTATATTCTGCTCCGGGGTATAGGCAAAGTCATCAATCCGGTTGACCGCGGTAAATGCAGCGGCAACAGACACACCCATAGTATTAACAATTGCCTGAACATCGATTTTTCCGAGCTGTACAGTTGCCTGTTGCATTGCAGATGCCCAGCCGTATATAATTGTACGCTTTAACAGGGAACGGTCGAAAATGAGCCATTTCTTTCCTAATTGAAGGAGTGGTACTTTTTTCTGCACATAGATAATACAGAAAATACAACACAGTGCCTCACTGATAACAGTGGAAACAGCACAGCCATTACTTCCTGCTTTCAGTACAATGATAAAAAACAAATCTCCGAAAACATTAAGAATCGCACTTATGATCAAAAAATACAGTGGTGAATTACTGTCTCCGAGGGCTCTTAATGTACTGGAGAAAAAATTATATAAAAATGTAAACATAAGTCCTACAAATATGATGCGAAGGTAAGAAGTCGTCATATCCAAAATAGATGCGTCTACCTGTAGCAATCTGAGAAGTGATTTCGCAATTCCAATACTGAAAATGGTTAGAATTACAGAAAATACAGATCCTGAAATCATAGTCGTACTGATTTGGCGTGAGAGAGTATCGTAATCTTTCGCCCCGTAATACGTGCCAATCAGAATACTTGCGCCCATGCACAGACCATTCAGAAACAGAATGACCAATGTCGTGACCGGATTGCAGATACCGACCGCAGCCAGTGCCTCTTTTCCGATAAAATGTCCCACAATAATGCTGTCTACGGCGTTGTAAGTAAGCTGGAACAGATTTCCCAGTACAAGTGGAATTGTAAATCTAATAAGCATGGGCATAATCTTACCCTTCGTCATATCCTGTGTCATAATATCTCTCCCTGGTGTAAAACTAAACAGCGCAGGATATCCGCTCATATAAATGAAACGGTTTTCCTGCGCTTTTGATGATATTACTTCCATGTCCATTCGTCAATTGAAATCTTTACCTGAGATGAATTCCATTTATTAATCATTGATCATAATCCGAATGATTTCTTCATTTGTCTCTTTCATGCCGTCTTTTCCGAGACGTCCCACATTATCAATGGTTTCCTCGATTCCTTTTGTGATGATGCCATCACCGGCGTAGAACTGCTGCCCCTGCAGGTACATATTGTAACCAAGTATTCCGGCATCTACAGAAGCTGCGATTTTGGCTGCACAGGAAGCTTTTGCTCCGTCGCAGACCATACCGGATACGATCGCGAGTGCGTTGACAACAGTATGGATCACTTCTTCATATCCACCGCCGCACAAGTATGCGATCCCGGCTCCGGCAGCGGCTCCGGCGCTGACAGCTCCGCAGTAAGCAGAGAGGCGCCCGATTCCGGTTTTCTGGTGGATTGCGATCAGATTGGAAAGTGCCAGTGCGCGGTAAGTCTTATCTTCGTTAGTGTGTAGCTCTTTTGCATATTCCAGAACAGGGAGAGAACAGGTCATTCCCTGATTTCCACTTCCGGAGTTGATAACGACCGGAAGCTCACAGCCATTCATTCGCGCATCAGATCCGGCAGCAGCGCGAGCTTTTGCGCGTGTGCGGACGTCGTTGCCGTAAGTATTAAGAAGTACAGTTCCAATATTTGCACCGTAATTTCCGGCGAGTCCTTCATCGGCGATTGCGCTGTTATACTCAATCTGACGGGACAGGACTTCACGGATATCGTCGATGTCAGCCATATTAATAAAATCCCAGATAGACTTTACATCCAAAAGAGTACGGTCAGTCAGTCCTTCTTCGCTTGCACCTTCAACTGGTACATAGTGAAGGATTTTTCCATTTTTTTCAATTCTTACAATGTTTGTATGATAGTTGGCAATACGGACTTTAGCAGAATCCTTTCCGGCAAATACTTCAACGATGATGTCGAAGATACAGCCGTTATCAATATGCTCGACGGTAATCTCAGTTTCTTCGAGATACTTTGCCATTTCTTTTGTCTGTGCTTCTGTTACATCAGAGATAACTTCCAGTTCTTTAGAAGCATCTCCGGCAATGATTCCGGCTGTAGCAGCGGCCGGGATTCCTTTTAAATGATTCGTGTTCGGAACGATTACACTTTTTACATTTTTAATAATGCTTCCGCTTGCTCCGATATGTACGCGCTCCGGTATGCAGCCCAGCACTTCACGGGCTTTGGCAGCAGCGTAAGCCAGAGCAATTGGCTCGGTACACCCCATAGCCGGTATTAATTCTTCTTTTAATATCTGGATATATGCCTGATATTTAATATCTTCTTTTGTCATGAAAACCTCCAAATGCCAGTTTTCTCCTGGCAATAATAAAAAATGTTCGACTTGAATTTATTGAACCATATTTTCGGAGAAAATGCACCTGTTATTTAAAAATTTGATGAAATTAAATGTTGTAAGAAATACTGATGATATTCTTGAATTATTTATATTCACTTTTGGGATAGATTTTTCACTATTGATTAACTTGAAGCTGACAGTTATGCTAAAAAGTGATATACTATATATGATATTATAACATATTTTTCTGCATATTTCTGCGATCCATATCGCAGCAATGGTGGTAATGGTAGATTAGAGATAATTTGAGATAATTATAGGGTGTGAGGATATACTATGACAGAGGGGAAAATGATAAGGAACAGACAGATGAATATGCTGATAATGATTGCAATTATTGTTGGAATCTGTATTCCGCTTTTCTTTACCGCGGTCCAGATCGGCGTATTTGCGAAAGAGCCAGTCGTAGAAGCCAGGCAGGAAGTGACAGATGAGAGTGCTCCGGTACTCCGCGTGGCGGTTGATGATGGGTTTTGCCCAATGTCATTTTATGATGCGGACGGGAATTTATCCGGTCTTAACGTGGAGTTGATCACGATGGTTGCTAATCAGCTTGGAATGCGGCTGGAATTCGAGTGTGGTGACTGGATGACGTGCCGGCAGAATCTGGAGGAGGGAAAAGCAGATGCAATTCTCGGTCTGGAGACATTTTCAAATATGCAGCATGTATTAAAGACAGTTCCGGTGACAACAGACCAGCTTAATATATATGGAAAGAATAAGATTGAGAGTATCGGTGCTCTTGCGAACAAGAAAGTTGCAGTGATGGCAAGATCTGTAATTATGACAATGTTTGATCTGCAGTGCGAGTATGTGGGGTACAACACGAATTCAGAGATTTTGAAAGCAGTCGAAAATGGTGAGGTGGATTATGGAATCTGCCATGAGGCTGTTGCAGAGAAGATTATCGAGAAAGAAAATCTGAGTGTTGTACCAAGCCTTACGATCATGAACAGCTTCCTGACATTTGGCGTGTGGGAAGACAAAGAAGAATTAAGAGACCAGATGAATACGATCCTTAAGTATTATGCGAATCAGGGAACGCTTGCAAGACTGGAAAATAAATGGATCGTGAACTATTCAAGAAATCGTTCCCTTAGTTATGTTATAGAGCAGAATAAAGTCTTTTATGTAGCATATCTGATCACATGGTTATTTGTTATGTTTCTTCTGAGCATACTAAAAGCAGACTATTCCAGGAAGCAGCATTACATTGCGACGCTTCTGGAATATCAGTCAGAATTAGAAAAATCCAGCCAGGAAGTCATGCGGGCAAATCAGGCGAAGAGCGACTTTCTGTCACATATGACCCACGATATACGGACGCCGATCAATGGCATAATGGGAATGGTCGAGGTTATCAAAAAGAATTGTTCCGACCAGAATAAGGTAGATGAATGCCTGGATAAAATTCAAAAAGCCTCCGGACACCTGTTGGACCTCCTTAATGATGTGCTGGATATGAGCAAACTGGAGAGTGGTAAGATTCAGTTAGAACAGATTCCATTTGAACTGGAAAAGGAGATGAAAGAACTTCAGACCATTATGGAGACTCAGGCAGAAGAAAAAGGATTGACGGTTTTTTGGGATATGACGGGAATCTGCCATAATGAGCTAATCGGAAGCCCGTTACATATGAGAAGAATACTTCTGAACCTGCTCAGTAATGCGGTCAAATATAATAAAAAGGGTGGAGAGATACATCTGACTGTAAACGAAATTATGCAGAACGATAAGACTGCTTTGTTTGAGTTCAAGGTCGCAGACAATGGAATTGGTATGAGTGAATCTTTCATAGAAGATAAATTATTCCAGCCGTTCGTACAAGGAGCGGGAGAAGCCAGAACAAAGTATCAGGGAACCGGACTTGGAATGTCCATTGTCCAGAGAATTGTCCGGGAAATGACAGGCTCTATTGATGTCGAGAGTAAAGAAGGAGAAGGAACCACATTTACTGTAACATTGCCATTTGCGATTAATCGCAGTGAAAATGTGCCAAAGACCATAGAGGAACAGAAACCAGACATTAGTGGCATGAAGATTCTGGTCGTAGAGGATAATGACCTGAATCTGGAGATCGCCCAGTTTATGCTGGAGGAAGATAAGGCAGTCGTAGAGGTCGCAAGAGATGGACTTCAGGCAGTAGAAGCATTTAAAAACAGCCGGGAGGGCGAACTCGAAGCAATACTTATGGATATTATGATGCCGAATATGGATGGAATTGAGGCAACAAAGACGATTCGAAGTCTTGACCGTGCTGATGCAAAAAGCATCCCGATTATTGCCATGACAGCAAATGCATTTGTAGAAGACATGAGAAAGACAAAAGAAGCAGGTATGAATGAACATCTGACAAAACCTGTAGATGGTGAAAAATTACTTCAGGTACTTTACAACTATAAAAAGCAGGGATTTTAACATAAAAGAACAGGAATAACATCGGCAGAAATGCCGGTGTGAGAGGAGAGATTTATGAGCCACATAGCAGACTGGCTTACGGCAATCGGACATAATTATTTCAAATTGAAGCTGAAGTGTTGAGAGATGGCAAGAACCGGAAAGTAAAAATTATGCTTCGTTATGAGTGGATTTACAGAAAGCCTGAAAAAAATAGATAAAAATGTATTTAAGTTTTAGTATATCCATGTATTGACATGAGGTTATAATATTTATAAAATACAGACAGAAAGGGAGCGTGAAAAAAATGAAAATCGCATTATTAGAACCAATTGGAGTATCAAAAGAAGTTATTGATGAGTTATCAGCACCGATTACAGAAAAGGGACATGAATTCGTATATTATGATACTAAAACAACAGATCCAGCAGAACTTGCCAAGAGAAGTGAAGGCTGCGACATTGTTATGATCGCTAACAATCCGTATCCGACAGAGGTTGTAGAGAAAGCGGACGCACTGAAGATGTTATCTGTAGCATTTACAGGAATTGACCACATCGGAACAGACAAGTGTAAAGAGAAAAATATTATGATCTGTAATGCAGCAGGGTACTCAAACCAGACAGTTGCCGAGCTTATCATTGGTATGGCGATTGACGCATTAAGACATGTAGTAAAAGCTGACGGACTTGTAAGAAATGGTGGAACAAGTGCAGGCCTTGGAGGAAAAGAAATCTGCGGAAGAACGGTCGGAATTATTGGACTTGGACAGATCGGACTCATGGCAGCAAAATTATTCCAGGCATTTGGCGCTAAAGTTATCGCTTACAACAGAAGTGAGTCTGAGGAAGCAAAAGCACTTGGAATCGAGTATAAATCATTAGAGGAAGTATTATCAACAAGTGATATCGTATCACTGAACCTTCCACTGAATGCAGAGACAAGAGGATTCCTGTCAGCAGATAAGATTGCACTTATGAATGAGAACACAATCTTCATCAACTGTGCAAGAGGACCAATCGTAGACAACGAGGCACTTGCGAAAGCGCTGAATGATGGCAAGCTTGGATATGCATGCGTTGACGTATTTGATATGGAGCCGCCGATCCCGGCAGATTATCCATTGCTTCAGGCTAAGAATACATTATTGACACCTCATCAGGCATTCATCTCCGAGGAGTCTATGGTAAGAAGAGCAAAGATTGTATTCGATAACGTGACCGCTTATCTTGACGGCAAGCCGGTCAACGTATGTAAGTTGTAAGAATAAAAAAGACAAAAAAGACATAAAAATAGAGAATGATATAGTACTTTGATAATTTCACATATTTACAAAGTTCTAAGTATGAAAGGCAGTTTCGTAAAAGTCAGCCAAATAGAGCAGACTTACCGAAACTGCCTTTTGTTGCCAAGCATACGACAAAAAGGTCCGGTGGACCTTTTTTAGTTTGAAATCTATACTAAAAGTTTGAAAATTCAGTTTATATGCCATGAAAAGATGTAAACGCTTACACAAATAAAAATTAAAACTTCTAAAACTATAAGGGGAAATAAAAATAGCCAATAACTTGTGGATATTATACAAAAATAGATACAATAATTTGTCGGAAAAGTCAATAAAAACGACCTTGCTTTCGTCAAGATTTTGACATATACTTTATAACAGAATGTAAGCTCTTACACAATGAAGGAGTGAGAGGCTGCAAAAATATAACAGTTAACCAGAAAAGCATGGTATCGAAAGGAGACTCCAAAGATGATGAAATGGAAACGAATTGTCAGTGCAGCTGTCTGTGTATGCATGGCAGGAATGCTGATAACGGGATGTGGAAGCAAATCGGATTCCTCTTCAAAGAAGCGTATTATCCGTGTGGCTCTTTCACAGTCTGAGGAACACCCTGAGTACAAGGGTATGGAGACATTTAAAAAGTATGTCGAGGAGAAACTCGGTGACAAGTATGAAGTTCAGCTTTATCCAAATGAGCTTCTTGGTGGACAGACAAAAGCAATTGAGCTGACTCAGACTGGTGCGATTGACTTTACGATTGCCGGAACACCGAACCTTGAAATATTTGCCGATGTATATGAAGTATTCAGTATGCCGTATCTGTTTACATCTGAGGACGCTTATTTTGCAGCTATGAATGATACAGATTACATGAATAAAATTTATGCATCTACAGAGGATACAGGACTTCAGGTTGTAACATGGTACAACGTAGGTACAAGAAACTTCTATGCAAAGAAAGCAATCAATACACCAGATGACCTGAAAGGTCTGAAGATGCGTGTGCAGCAGAGCCCGGCAAGTATCAAGATGTGTAATGCATTTGGCGCAGCTGCATCTCCGATGTCATTTGGAGAGGTATATACAGCAATTCAGCAGGGAGTTATTGATGGAGCAGAGAACAATGAGCTTGCTCTGACAGATAATAAGCATGGTGAGGTTGCAAAATACTACAGCTACACGATGCATCAGATGATTCCGGACGTTCTGATTGCAAACTACAAGCTCCTCAATGACATGAGCGAGGAAGACAGAGAAGTATTTGAGGAAGCTGCAAGACTTTCTACAGAGACAGAGCTCAAAGATTGGGAGACAGATGTAGAGACCGCTAAGAAGACAGCAGAAGAAGATATGGGAGTTCAATTTATTTATCCGGACATCAGTCTTTTCAAAGATAAAGTAAAGAACGTACAGAAAGAAATGCTGGAAGACAATCCGAATATCAAGGATCTATATGAGCATATTCAGAAATATAACAAACAATACGAAGGGGAGGGAAAATAAATGGAAACATTACATACAATTAGAAAATGGTTAGATAGAATTGTTGGAACCATTTGTATCTTCCTCTTTGCATTAATGGTAGTTGTAGGAAGCTATCAGATTATCACAAGATTCATATTTAATAACCCGAGTACCATTTCCGAAGAGCTTCTGACATATTCATTTGCGTGGATGGCTATGTTTGCAACAGCTTATGTATTCGGAAAACGTGACCACATGAGAATGACATTTGTCGTAGACAAGCTGGCACCTGCACAGAGAAAAGTGTTGGAAATCGTGTTGGAAATCCTTGTCATTGCATTTGCAGTCATCGTACTGATCTATGGCGGATTTAACATTATGGGACTGACTATGACTCAGAAGACAGCTTCCCTTGGAGTTATGATGGGACAGGTATATGCAGTCGTTCCGATTTCCGGAATCCTGATTGCGATTTATGGAATTTTAAATGTAGTTGATCTGTGTAAAGGTTACGAGAGAAAAGAAGAGGAGGAGAAATAATTATGAACACTGCACTTGTATCCGGACTGATTATTTTAGTCCTCTTGATTATCATGCTGATTGCCGGTGTGCCGATCGCAGTAGCACTTGGTGTATCTTCCGTATGTGCAATTCTTCCAATCATGGATTTGAATGTAGCCGTACTGACCGGATGCCAGAGAATCTTCTCCGGTATCTCTGTATTCAGCCTGCTTGCTATCCCGTTCTTTATTCTTGCAGGAAATATTATGAATAAAGGTGGTATCGCCGTAAGACTGATTAACCTTGCAAAATTAATTACAGGACGCGCTCCTGGAGCACTTGCTCAGACAAATATCCTTGCAAATATGTTATTTGGTTCTATTTCAGGATCTGGTACAGCAGCAGCTTCTGCTATGGGATCTATCATCGGACCAATCGAAAAAGAAGAGGGATATGACCCGAACTTCTCAGCTGCAGTTAACATTGCAACTGCACCGACAGGACTTCTGATCCCGCCAAGTAACGTAATGATCACATATTCACTGGTCAGTGGAGGAACTTCCGTAGCAGCCCTTTTCATGGCTGGTTACATTCCGGGAATCCTCTGGGGACTTGCTTGTATGTTAGTAGTATATGTGATTGCCAAGAAAAAAGGCTACCGTGCAAAAACACGTTTTACAGCATCTGAAGCTGGAAAGATCATCCTTCAGGCTCTGCCTTGTCTGCTTCTGATTGTAATCGTAATCGGTGGAATCATCTTCGGTATCTTCACTGCAACAGAAGGTTCCGTAGTGGCCGTAGTATACAGCCTGCTTCTGTCATTATTTGTATACAAATCAATCAAGATCAAAGAACTGCCGAAAATCCTTCTGGATAGTGCTGAGATGACGGGTATCATCATTTTCCTGATCGGTGTATCCAGCATCATGTCATGGGTTATGGCATTTACAAATATTCCGGAACTGGTATCTACAGCACTGCTTTCCGTAAGCAGCAACAAGTTTGTTATCCTGTTCCTGATCAATATTATCCTTCTGATTGTCGGAACATTTATGGATATGACACCGGCCTGCCTGATCTTCACACCGATCTTCCTGCCGGTATGTACCGCACTTGGAATGGACACTATCCACTTTGGTATCATGATGATCTTCAACCTGTGTATCGGAACAATTACACCACCGGTTGGAACAACACTGTTTGTTGGCGTTAAAGTCGGTAAAGTACAGATTGAGACAGTATTCAGACAGTTGCTCATATATTTCGCAGCAATCTTTGTAGTACTGATGCTCGTAACATATATCCCGAACTTAAGCCTGTGGCTGCCGAAATTGATGGGATACATCTAGGGTAAAATTTAATATAAGTTGCACAACTAAAAGCACGCAGATATGAATGATTTTCTATGACTGCTGCGCTGCATATTATTGATTTTCTACGCAAACTCGCCCAAAGGACAGGCTCGGACAAAGCTGCGAAAATCAAGCTATGCTCGCAGTCATGACAAAAATCACACAATCCTCTGCGTGCTTTTTAGTTGTGCTTAAATATAGAATTTTATGATGGGATGTCGCGTTGGTTGCTGCGCCGCATATTATTGATTTTCTACGCAAACTCGCCTAACGGAAAAGAAGTTTTAGGATATATATTGCAAGCAGTCCATTGAATATGGCTGCGAATAAAAGACGGAAAGGAGGTCAGAAAGTGCCTAAAATCAGGGATTTTGATAGAGTTACAGCCCTCTATGAAAGGCTGTCCAAGGATGATGAGCAGCAGGGCGAATCGAACTCAATCCTGAATCAAAAAAGATTTCTCGAAGATTTTGCCCGCAAAAGCGGTATGACGAACATCAAGCATTTTACCGATGACGGTTACATAGGGCGTAACTTCAACCGTCCCGGATTTCAGGCAATGCTTGCAGAAGCTGAAGCCGGAAAAATCGGCACAATTATCGTCAAGGATATGAGCCGTTTCGGCAGAAACTATCTTGAGGTCGGCTTTTATACCGAGATTCTGTTCCCCAAGAAGCAGATACGCTTTGTTGCAATCAATAACAGCGTGGATAGCGACAAGCCGCAGGATAACGACTTCACCCCATTCCTCAGCATAATGAACGAGTGGTACACCAAGGACACCAGCAACAAGATAAAGTCCATCTTTCTGTCCCGTATGAACGATGGCAAACGCTACTCCGGCAGCATTCCCTACGACTACAATCGACTGCCCGAAGATAAGCAGACCTTGGTGGTGAATCCTGTTGCTTCTCAGGTGGTAAAACACATCTTTGAGCTTGCGGCAGAGGGCTTAACACCTCCGGCAATCGCAAGACAGCTAACGGAGGAAAAGGTGCTTATCCCATCGGCGTACACCCTCCAATATCACCCCGAACAATGTAACCGAAAAGTAGAGTACGGCTGCACAAACTGGAACGCAAACACGGTCAGGGAGATATTAGGCCGACAGGAATATCTCGGTCATACAGTGCTGAGAAAGACCATCGGAACGAACTTTAGGACTGATGAACGCCGCTTTGCCACCGATGAAGAACGCCTTGTGTTTGAGGACACCCACGAGCCTATCGTTGACAGCGAGCTGTGGGAACGGGCACACAGAGGTTTGAAGCATGTTAAACGCCGCATAAAGGAAGGAACGCACCAAGAGAAATGCTTACTGCCCGGCCTTGTGTACAGTTACGATTGCGGCAGTAAGATGTCTTATCAGACGAACTACTACAAAAGCGGTGAACCCTATCACTCGTTCCGATGCAGCAGCTACGGGAACAGAACCATGAACTGTACCATCCATCACATCAGCGATAAAGTCCTCTATCAGTTGGTGCTGTGCTCTATTCAACGCCTTTCAAGCCACATTATCGCAGATGAGCGTGGTTTTGCAGAAGAATTGAAAAGCAAATGGGAAGCACAGGCGAACGGCAAACCGCAAAAGGATGAACTTCAGACAATCAACCGCAGACTGAATGAGCTTGACCGCCTGATTGGAAGCCTTTATGAGAATTTCATTTCAGGTCTGCTGCCCGAAAAGCAGTACAAGTCCCTGATGAAGAAATACTCGGCGGAGCAGGACAACCTTGAGAGCCAAGTATCGGAGATTCAGGAGAAGCTGGAGCAAACAAAAGCGTCCTCTGCCCATATTGGGCGGCGAATGACGGTCATAAGTACCCGAAGCGTATCTGCGAACAGTGCGGTAAGGAGTTTTATCCGAACAGTACAAGGCAGAGGTTTTGTAACACCGACTGTACAAAAGCCCATCAGCAGGCAGAAAAAGAGAAGAAACGCTTTGCTGAAAAGGGCGAGCACACCTTTCGTCAAAAGGTCTGCAAGATTTGCGACAAGTCCTTCTGGCCGTCCAACGGTCAGGAGGTGCTGTGCTCCGAGGAATGTAAAACCATCAACCGCAGACAGAAACAGCTTGCCTATTATCATCGTAAGCAATCCGAGCAGAAAGCCGGAGAAGCAATATAAATTCAAGGAGGAACACACAATGGAGAAATTCATCACAGACGAAAGGACAGGCTTGCAGTATGAGCTTGTCGGAGACTACTACCTGATTGCCGGAGAGGACGAGCCGGAGAGCAGACTAATCGGCATATGGGGACAGCGACACTTGCGGTATCTGAAACAGCACCGCAAGGTACTCTATTCCGAACTGCTGATAAGCGGAAAGCTGAACGATTACCTTGCCGACCTAAACGAGCAGGCAGAGGAACTGTTCTCTCAACTGGTAAAACAACTTGCCGAAAAGGAGGGTGTAACGAAAGCACTCAAAGCAGAAAACCAAATGCTGTGGGTGCAGAAGATGAATAACATCCGCAACGCCGTTATGGAGGTTGTTTCAAACGATTTGATTTACGAATAACAAACAATCGGAAAGGTTGCTGTCAAACGACGGCGGCTTTTCTTTTTCGGGAAGTATTCAAGAAGTCATAAAGTTCCGTGAGTAATGGAAGAAGGCAATGCTTTGAGAAAAAGGTGAGAGCAATATTCTGAAAACTACTTGAAATTTTGGAAAAAATCTGCTAAAATACTTTTGTATATCTATGGGGTAGGGGAATTCATATCCTTTTGCCTTAGAAATTATGGAAGGAGGACTTGACTATGGCAAATGGAAATGCAGCGACTTTTTCTCGGCTCGGCTCGGCTCGGCTCGGCTCGGCAGGAGCATAGCGCCGCCTTTTCAGCCTTTCAAGTCTTATCTCATACAATTTATAACGAACCAGTTGCCGGAGACAGGGCGCATTATGCCTTGGCTTCGGCTTTTTGCGTTTGCCGGAAGGATGGTGGTTTGATTTTGAAGTCCTAACCACAACCGGCAAATCAATCTTTCCGGTCAAGCCTTTTATCTTCTCCGGCGTGCCCGCTGTCGGAGGAAGTAAATAGCGGATAGAAATAGTTTGGAGGAATGGAAATGAAGAAGAAGCTTCTAGGCGCTCTGCTTGCGCTGTGTCTTGTGATGGTGCTTGTTCCCATAACAGCATTTGCGGCAGACACCATGGACACTTGGGATGGAACAGCCGATACAAGCTGGTATGATGAGAATAAAACGGAATTTCATCTGCAAACAGCCGAGCAGTTGGCAGGCATGGCAAAGCTCGTCAATGATAATACAGCAAATTTTAAGGACAAAACTGTTTATCTTGATAATGACTTGGATTTAGGCGGGCATGAATGGATCTCTATCGGTAACGGAGCCAATACGGCTTGGGGATCATTTCAGGGGATTTTTGACGGACAAAGCCATGTAGTTTATAACCTGTATTCTCATGAGGGCCTAAAACCTGAAAACAAAGACAATAACAATAACTTGTATAGAAATGGTTTGTTCGGTGCTATCTACAATGCAACTGTGCAAAATCTCGGCATTGAAAATGCGGATATCGTGATACCGATGAATGATACCTCCACCTACGGAAAAGGCATTTTGGTGGACTGGATGACCGATTCTACTATTAAAAACTGTTATACTACCGGTTCCATTACCGGCGGTTCTTATATAGAAAAATTCATAGGTGGTATTGCAGGATTTTTAAATGGGAACAACAGTATCAGCCAGTGTTATTCTACCGCTGCAATTACGGGTAACTATGACGGCGAGTACTATGCAGAACAAGAAGGCGGGTTAGAGCCTATGGATTGCTGGGATTCGCTGGGTGGCATTGTCGGAGCCTCGTATACGGGACAGGTGACAATAAGCGACTGTTGGTTTGGCGGAGAAATCGTTGTAAACTCCATCCAGGCTCCCGTTGGCGGTATTGTTGGCTTTGGTCAAGGTGTGAGCATGGTCAACTGTCTTGTCGCTACGAAGGGAATCGGCAACGACGGCTTGGAAAACACTTGCTGGTTGGGGTATGTCGTAAATACCGATGCAAAGAATTGTTTCTGGCCTGCTGATGACAGATATGGTTCAAATGTTTCTAATGAACAAAGCGGCAACTCAGCCGGAACCGCTACCAACGACTTTAACTCTGACGATGTTCTCGTAGGACTTCAGGCAAATGCAGGAAGCGATGTAGAGTGGGTATCCGGGATTGGACATCCGACTTTTGTGTGGGATGCCAATAACATTCCCGCTGATTACACAGCTGTCGATGCAGCCATCGGCAAGGTAAACGCTCTGAACAAGGATGAGTATAAAGACTTCACTGCGGTAGAAGCTGCCGTCAAGGCTGTTGTCCGCGACAAGAACATCACTGAACAGAGCGAAGTTGATGCAATGGCAAAGGCTATTGAAGATGCGATTGCTGCTCTTGAGAAAAAACCTGTCAGCACCAAGGAGAAAAAACCTGCCAGCACCAAACCGGGAACATCCGATAAGCTTCCGCAGGCTGGCGATACAAACAGCCTTGCTTTGTGGATCGCCCTGCTGTTCGCCAGCGTCGGCGCCGTAACCGTAACAACCGTTTACGGCGGAAAGAAAAAGCGCAGCGTAAAGTAAAACTAAGTATTTAGCCCAAGGGACCGGCGCTTTCCTATATTCAGACAACCAGTCCGGTGAGTCGCGCTCAGGACCCGTGAGGGCCACGTGCCCGCCCGCAATATATATGATTGATCGCGAGTTCCGCACGCAAAGAAGGCCACTTAATGTGGCCTTCTTCTTGCGCAGGACTGCCCGAGCAGGCAATCAAATATATTGCGGGCGGGCACGCGGCCCAGTCGGCTTTACGACAGCGCAATACCGCCGAGCCAGCCCCAGCGAACGCCAGAGCCAGTGCCGTAGAACCGAATAAACGCATCAAGTGACTTAGACGTAATGGCGCCCTCGTTGCTCATAACGATGCCGCCGCCAACATAGATGCCCACGTGTCCGTACAGCAGACCCGGCGTACCGGTTCCGCTGTGCGACGAGTCGGCCACGATCATGCCCACCTGCAGCGCCGAACGATCGGAGCTGTAGCACCAGGCGTTAAACATGTCGCACGCGTTGCCGCCAAAGTAGCCCACGCCGGCGTTGCGGAACACGTTGGTAACCCAGGCAGCGCACCAGTTCAGGCCAGGCGAAGGCGTGGAGTAGCATGCGTTGACGACAGCCTGCTGCTTGCCCGAGCCGGCATTCTGCTGCGGAGTTCCGGGCGCATACGATCCGCCACCCGAGCTTGAACCACCCGAGTAGGAATTGTTCTTGTTTGCGGCAGCCGCGGCAGCGGCAGCCTTCTTGGCAGCCTCCTCTGCCTGGGCGGCAGCGAGAATCTCGGAATCACGCTGGGCCATGAGCTCCTTGACATCGTCGGAGAGGCCGTTCAAAACCGTCTGGACCTCCTGCTGCTTGGCCTGCATGTCCTGCATCTGAGCAGTCTGCTGGTCCTTGAGCTTCTCCAGGTCGGCTTTTTGCGACTCGAGCTCGGACTTCTGTGTATCGAGTTCTTTCTGGATGGTCTGGATGTCCTCAATGGCGTCACGGTCGCTCTTGTTGATCTTCTCGACGTAATGCGCGTTGGCGACGAGCTCCTCAAATGAGCCCGAAGCCAGTAACAGCGACAGGATGTTGGTGCCGCCCGACTTGTAGCTGGCGGCAACGCGATCGGAAAGGTCGCCGCGCTTCTTTTTGAGCTCGGTCTTCTTGGTGTCGATCTGAGCCTGCGTCTCGTCAATCTGGCCCTGCACGCCTTCGATATCGCTGAGGGTCTGGGCATTCTTGTTGGCGAGCGTCGCGTACTCATTGGCGATGCTGTCGAGCTGAGCCTGGACCTCGTCGAGCTGGGCCTGGGCGGCATTTAGTTTGTCGGTGGTTTCTTGGCTGGCCTCAGCCGCATGGGCGCGGGCGGGCAGGCCAAAAAGAACAGCCGCGGAAGCGGCGCCGAAAAGAGCCTTAAGGGCAGTGCGGCGCGAAAGCTCCTGCGAAAAAATGGAATCGTTGTTCGGTGACATATGTACTCCGTTACATGCTTATTTATATGTCGCTCAACTCAAACATATTAACGCACATCGCGCCTGTCCCAACTATTTCCACGAACGGCTGGAAAAGCATGGTCAGCGGCTCGCAAATACGCCCCACACCAAGGGTAAGGATTATGCAAATAACACCCTATGAGTACGTTAACATCAATCCTCTGGTTTTCCTGCCCCGCGTGTTTTGGGCGCTCCCAGCTGCGCTATACTCCCCTCAAGAAGTGTTCCTGATTCGATAGGAGACTACATGTCCAAAGCACTCGACCCCAAAGACACCTGCGTCCTCGTTACCGGCGGCGCCGGCTTTATCGGCTCGCATACCGTCGTTCAGCTGCTCGAGGGTGGCTACCAGGTTATCGTCGTCGATGACCTCTCCAACTCCAGCGCCGTTGCCATCGACCGCGTCAAGACCATCGTGGGCGACGAGGCCGCCAAGAACCTCACCTTCTACGAGGCCAACGTGCTCGACCGCGATGCGATGAACAAGATCTTCGATACCCACCAGATCGACCGTGTCATCCACTTCGCCGGCTTTAAGGCCGTTGGCGAGTCGGTGAGCAAGCCCGTCGAGTACTACCACAACAATATCGAGAACACCCTGGTGCTCATCGATGTCATGCGCAACCACGGTTGTAAGTCCATCATCTTCTCGAGCTCTTCGACCGTCTACGGCGATCCGGACAATCCGCCCGTCACCGAAGAGGACCCCAAGAAGCCCGCGACCAACCCCTATGGTTGGACCAAGTGGATGATTGAGCAGATCCTCATGGACGTTCACACCGCCGACCCCGAGTGGGACGTCGTGCTGCTCCGTTACTTCAACCCCATCGGCGCTCATCCGTCGGGCCTGATCGGCGAGGACCCCAAGGGCATCCCCAACAACCTGGTGCCTTACGTCGCCCAGGTCGCCGTCGGTAAGCTCGAGGCCGTTCAGGTCTTTGGTAACGATTACCCCACCCCCGACGGCACCGGTGTTCGCGACTACATCCACGTGTGCGACCTGGCATCTGGTCACGTGGCCGCCCTCAACTGGATGAACGGCAAGACCGGCGTCGAGATCTTTAACCTGGGCA
>ERZ839489.909-NODE-909-length-23562-cov-3.332965_pt1 | contig 23562 bp, 20 predicted proteins | sample MGYA00519938_ERZ839489 | MGnify/ENA primary metagenome ERZ839489 (study PRJEB31850, sample SAMEA3708846) | human gut metagenome | biome: human gut; feature: human-associated habitat; material: faeces | place: China | collected 2014 ...
GAAAACGAAAGTCTTTTTATATGCCGAGACAAACCAGAAGCCTGTGAAAGCGGGTGTATTGTCGAACGGCAGTGTCAACTATAACGAGACCTCCGTGGAAGGTACCAATGCTGCTGTCACCCTTTCCTTCGGGGAGGACGTGAAGAAACTTGGCGTTCGCTACGGTATCTCTTTTATCAGCGAGGAACAGGCGAAGAAGAATCTGGAGCGTGAGATCGCCGCTTACGACGTGGATGTGGTAGCGAAGATCGCCCGCAACGATTGGAACGACGCTTTAGGTAAAATACAAGTACAAGGCGGTACCAAGGATGAGAAGACCGTATTCTATACCTCTTTATATCGTTGCTACGAACGCCCGATAAACTTGAGCGAGGACGGGCGCTATTACAGCGCTTTCGATGGAAAGATCCATGAGGATGGCGGACGGCCTTTCTATACGGACGACTGGATTTGGGATACCTACCGTGCTACACATCCCCTGCGTGTCTTGATCGATAATGAGCGTGAGAACGATATCATCAACTCTTATCTCCTGATGGCGGAGCAGATGGGTACCGATTGGATGCCTACCTTCCCGGAGGTGACGGGAGATACACGCCGTATGAACTCAAACCATGCCGTCGCTACCGTGATCGACGCTTACCGCAAGGGCTTGTGCGGGTTTGAGCTGGAAAAGGCTTATATCGTTTGTAAGAAAGGTATCGAGGAAAAGACCTTGATCCCGTGGTCTGCCGCTCCCGCCGGTTGGTTGGATGATTTCTACAAGGAACATGGCTATATTCCCGCGTTGAGACCGGGAGAGAAAGAGACGGTGCCTAACGTATCCATTTGGGAAAAACGTCAGCCGATCGCAGTGACTTTAGGTACTTCGTATGATGAATGGTGCTTGTCCCAGATCGCTCAAGAATTGGGAAAGAAAGACGAGGCGGATTATTATTTGCGTCGCTCTTACAATTACCGGAACGTATTTAATCTGGAGACAGGTTTCTTCCATCCGAAAGATAAGGATGGCAAGTTTATCTATCCATTGGATTACCGTTATGATGGCGGTCTGGGTGCCCGTGATTATTACGATGAGAATAACGGATATATTTATCGTTGGGACGTACAGCATAATATCGGTGACTTGATCTCCTTGATCGGGGGCAATGAGGCGTTTACCTCTGCCTTGGATTCCATGTTCAATACGCCGCTGGGTATGTCTAAATGGCAATTCTATTCCACGCTTCCGGATCATACGGGTAACGTAGGTATGTTCTCTATGGCGAATGAGCCGAGCTTGCATATCCCGTACTTGTATAATTATGCGGGTAAGCCTTGGATGACGCAGAAACGTATCCGTACCTTATTGAATCAATGGTTCCGCAATGATTTGATGGGTGTGCCGGGTGATGAGGACGGTGGTGGTATGTCCGCTTTCGTTGTCTTCAGCCAGATGGGATTCTATCCGGTGACTCCGGGTTCTCCTACCTATAATATCGGTAGCCCGATGTTTACCGACGTGAAAGTGGATATGGGTAACGGCAATACGTTCGAGATCCGTGCGAATAACGCATCCGATGAGAATAAATACGTACAATCCGCTAAGTTGAACGGCGTAACCTTGAACCAGCCTTGGTTCAATCATAGCGATATCGCCGCTGGTGGTTTGTTAGAGTTAGAGATGGGGCCGAAAGCGAATAAGGAATGGGGATTGGTAACGCCTCCTCCTTCTGCCGCTCCGATGCCTAAGTAAATAAAAAAGCGTGTTGCGATTGTCACAACACGCTTTTTTTATGCCAATACCTTAGCGATTAATTTCTTTAGTTCTTTTATATCAATGGGCTTCACTACATAATCCGTGAATTCACATTGTTTGGCGATCTCCTTTTCCCTTTCGAAAGCGAATGCCGTGAGCGCTATGATCGGAATGGTCTTGGATAAGGTGCGGATTCTGCGAGTCGCTTCGAATCCGTCCATAACCGGCATTTTTATGTCCATCAGGATTAGGTCCGGATGATATGTCTCGAACATATCGATAGCCTCTTGCCCGTTTAGCGCATGATAAAGTTGGTATTGCTTGCCAAACAAGGTTTCCAAAAGGAAATAATTCTCATAAACGTCCTCGGCGATTAAGATGGAATGATGCCTATCTGAACGGGGCGTTTCTTCGGATTGGACGGGGATATCCGGTGAAAGCTCAATATCAGTCCGTTTTGTGTCCAAAGGCAGAGTGAACCAAAAAGTGGAACCCACCCCTTCTTCAGAGTCTACGCCGATTTTACCTCCTAATGCCTCGATAATGGTTCGGCTGATGGTTAATCCCAATCCCGTACCTTGCTGGAAAGTATCTACCTTGATGAATCGCTCGAATATACGTCTTTGGTTTTCCGCGGAGATACCGATACCTGTATCTTTCACGCAGACTCGGATAAAATCCCCTTCTATCTCATAATAAATCGTGATACTTCCTTTTGTGGTAAATTTGATAGCGTTATTCACGAAATTGGATATCACTTGCATAACCCTCCGCTCATCGGTTTTAACGATTACGGATGGGGAGCCGAGATCAAAGATAAGATCCACGTCTGAAGGCATCTTTATAGAGTCTGCCAATGCGATTTCGCCACATATATCCTTGATGTCTACTTTCTCGAAATGATAATCCATGGTTCCCGCCTCGATTTTAGAGAAATCAAGGATATCGTCGATCAGTTGCAGTAGCAAATCATTGTTTTTATGGATGATATCTAAATAAGATTGACGCTCTACCTCATCATCAATCTCGGCGATTATATTTGAGAACCCGACGATAGCGTTCAGCGGTGTGCGTATCTCATGACTCATATTCGCCAAGAACGCGGACTTCAATTTATCAGCTTCCTTTACCTTGATTAGCTCGATCTCCTTTTCCCGTTGCTGGGTTATGTTGGAGGTATAGCTTACGATCCTGTTAGGCGTTCCGTCATCGTTGAATTTATAGGAGCGTACATTGGAGTTGAACCAGAATGTTTTGCCATTGAGGATACGCCTGTAAGCCGTTACGAAGTTATTGATCTTCCCTTGCAGGAGAGGTTTGAACTGTTTATTATATACCCGGTCAAAATCATCCGGATGGATTGAGGATTTATAGTCTTCTTGATTCTTGAAGTTGTAATCATGAATCGCTTTTAGCCCCTCATTATTATTAATGTCTTCATTGAGGCCAAAATCTACGGTCAATTTATCATTCTCTACATCGTATTCCCAAAGAATGGAATCCCCGGTATCTACCGATACTTTTAGCCGGGCTAGGCTATTTTCGATTTGTTCCCGCTTGATGTGATTCTCGGTATCGTCGAATACAATATAAATATAGCCGAATATATTATCAAGAGAGTCTTTTAATGTGACTCCTTTTACCAACAGATGCTTTGTTTTAGAATCATGATGACTATCGTAATAGCCGTTTTGAGAAGCAACCTTGAAATCATAATTAAGTGGAAAGAATATATCTTTTCCGTTTTTGAGGCTTTGGTTTACATATTTCGGGATATTAGGATTCTCGAACATATTCAGTCCCACGGCCTGCTCACGGGTAACACCAAAAATATCGAGATCCGCTTGGTTGATATCTACCAACACTCCATTCTCATCATAAAGTTCGGCCCCCCAAGGCATCTTGTCGAAAATGATCTTAAACTTCGTCTCGCTTTTCATGACTTGCATAGCCGTATGTTCTACTAATCCTTGAACTTCCCCTCTTTCAATGGCTATGGAAAGGATATCAGCCAACATATGTAAGTTCTCTATATCTAAGGCACTCCAGTTCCGTTTCTTTTTTACAGAATCAAAGCCGATAAATCCGGATGGTTTGCCTTGCTTGAAAATAGGGATGACTAATAAGGATGAAACCTCTTGCAAAATCAGAAGATGCTGCTCACTCTTCGCCTCTTCCGGCATTTTAGAGACATCATGAATAACGATATCCATGCCCTTTTTGATACTGTCGTACCACCAAGGAATCTCGTCTTGCGGGAGTTGACGTAGTAAATCCTCTCGCATAGAGATAATGCCATTACAAGTAACTTCATTCGTAAAGTCAACAGTATGAGTTTGTTCGTCAAATGTTCCGATATACACCCGATCCACATCGAAAAATTGTAAGATGCGGAATAGCGCTTGGTCAATAACCGAGTTTTTTTTGGCTCCAAGAAGAAGTGACAATACATCCGACATCGTTTTTCGCAAATCAATCATATTAGCCAAAATCAGGTCGGGCTTTTGATCTTCTACATCGGTCCTCTTGTCTATAGCCTCATCAGGAAATGTTGCATTGGAATGAATGTTATTCATGATAAATTGGGTGTACTAAATTTATTCGAAAACAAATGTAGGTATAAACTTTGATTATTTTTTGTTTTAGTGTTTATTATATTATTACCGTGGCTTTAAAAATAATTTCGTACGTTTGTAGATGGTTGAATTAAACTTGAAATCTATGGATAATAAAATCATATTGACGATAGGCCGCCAGTTTGGAAGCGGCGGCCGTGAGATCGGACAACGTTTGGCGAAGGAGTTGGGTATCGGTTACTATGATAAAGAACTGATTTCCGTAGCGGCCCGTGAGAGTGGATTATGCGAGGATGTTTTCGAGAAGGCGGACGAACGTGCCTCCAGTGGTTTATCGTACGCTTTTACGATGGGGTATTCTTCTTTTATGGGAGGGATGTTTACGCCTTATAATGATATTTTGTCTAATGACGGTCTTTTTAAGATACAGAGTGACGCTATCCGTAAATTGGCGGAGACTGAGTCGTGTGTTTTGGTAGGGCGTTGCGCTGATTATATCCTTCGGGATGACCCGGCTTGTTTGAGCTTCTTTATCCATAGTTCAGTGGAGAGCCGGGTCCAAAAGACCGTGGAAAGGCATGGTGTGACGGTGGAAGAGGCGAAGAACATGATGGAGAAGACTGATAAATCCCGTGCGGCTTACTATAATTATTATACGAATAAGACATGGGGAATGGCCTCTTCTTATAATTTCTCGATCGATGTATCCGTATTAGGGATCGACGAGACCGTGGAATTTATGAAAAGCTTTATCGAGCGCAGATTGAATAAGCGTCCGCCTCATTTCGGATAAATCGTATTCTTGAGAAACCATTATTGAATAGAGATTAACCTATTAAAACTAAGAAAGTATGCGAAAACCTTTTATTACTGTTCGGCTGACCCATGGTATGTTGGGCGCCTTGTTAGTTTCCACCTGTGCTTGTTCGGGCACGAAGTGGACGGAGGTGGAGAAAGATTCTATCCGTATCGTTACCCAGCAAGAAGGAGCTGTATTAGGATATTCCGCCAATTCGGGGGTGAGACTTCTTACTGTTGACGGATATGCCTTCAAAGATCTGAATCGGAACGGGCGGCTTGATCCGTATGAGGATTGGCGTCTTACGCCCGAGGAACGTGCCGTTGATTTGGCCGGACAGTATCTACAGAGGAAATCGCCGGATTGATGCTTTATAGCGCCCATCAATCTATCCCCGGTGCCTCGAAAGGGTTTGGAACTTCTACCTACAATGGCAAATCTTTTGATGAGAGTGGAGCCCAGCCATCCGATCTTTCCGATGCGCAGCGTAAATTCCTCACCGAGGATAATGTTCGTCATGTATTGGTTACGAGAGTGCAAAGCCCGAAAGTGGCGGCTCGCTGGAATAATAATGCGCAAGCTTTAGTAGAGGGTATCGGTCATGGTATCTTACGGTCGTTGATAATCCCGATGAGGCGGATTTCGCCATCGTCTTTATGACGAGCCCGAACAGTGGTACGGGGTATGATAAATCCGATTGTGAGAAAGGTGGAAACGGTTATATGCCTATCAGTTTACAGTATAATGATTATACCGCTACCTATGCCCGTAACCCAAGTTTGGCGGGGGGAGATCCGTTTGAGAATTTCACGAACCGTTCTTATAAAGGTAAGTCCGTGAAAACAGCTAATAAGCAGGATATGCTTTCTGTTTTGGAGACAAAGGCTAAAATGAAAGGTAAGCCTGTAATCGTATCTTTGGAGATGGATAAGCCTACGATTATGTCCGAGTTCGAGGGTTCGGCGGATGCCATTCTGGTGAACTTCGGTGTACAAAACCAAGCGGTCTTGGATATCATCAGTGGAAAAACCGAGCCTTCCGCTTTGTTGCCTTTGCAGATGCCGGCAGATATGCGTATCGTGGAGGAGCAATTCGAAGATGTTCCCCGGGATATGAAATGCTATACGGACAGCGAGGGCCATCTGTATGATTTCGCTTTTTGTATGAATTGGAAAGGCGTTATCGATTATGAGCGAGTGACTAAATATAAATAGAGTAAATTACATTTTTGTGTTTTTGTGGCTACGGTATCTATATATAATGCCTAAATTTGCATGGTAATATTATTAAGTGCAGACCATGAAAATTATGACATTGCAGGGAACGGACAAATTGTTATATGAACTTGTCGCACCTTTGGTCATGAATCCAGCCATTTTGCGACAAAATAACAATTACCCTTTTAAAACATCTCGTAGCCACGTTTGGTATATAGCCTTTCATGAAACGGCTGTTGTTGGTTTTATGCCTGTAAAAAAAGGACATCTCTATTACTCTATAGACAATTATTTCGTGAGTGGTGATGATCCTTCGGTATTGAGTGAACTTCTTGAAGAAGTCATAAAGGATTTTTCATCTCAAGCTTCACTTATGGCTGTTGTGCATAAACGTCATGTAAAAGTGTTCTCACAAAAAAAGTTCCAGACATGTGTTGAGTGGAAAAATTATGATAAAATGCATTATTTACCGGAGGTAGAGTCATGATGCGAAGAATGGATGTGTACGAGGCGACAGAGAAAAGATTGAAGATCATTTTTGATTATTTCGATTACGTATACGTCTCTTTTTCCGGCGGAAAGGATAGCGGTGTACTGTTGAATTTGTGTGTAGATTATATTCGTAGATACGCTCCGGGACGAAAACTAGGTGTATTTCATATGGATTATGAGGTTCAATACAGCCAGACGACCGAATATGTGGAAAAGGTTTATGCCGCTAATTCCGATATCCTTGATATTTATCATTGTTGTGTTCCTTTTAAAGTCCAGACATGTACATCTATGTTTCAACAATATTGGAGACCTTGGAGCGAGGAGTGCCGGGATATCTGGGTTCGAGAGATGCCCCATTCATGTCTCCGGGCGAAAGACTTTGACTTTTTCAAGGAGGACATGTGGGATTATGATTTTCAGAATATGTTCCCTTTTTGGTTGTATCAACGGAAAATGGGCCGGCGTATATGTTGCCTTGTTGGTATCCGTACCCAAGAGAGTTTTAATAGGTGGCGAGCCATACATAGTGATAAGAATTACAGAAAACTAGCTAATTATAAATGGACTCGCAGGATGAATTATTCTATATATAACGCATATCCTATTTATGATTGGAAAACTCAGGATATCTGGATAGCGAACGGAAAGTTCGGTTGGACATATAATCATTTGTATGATTTGTATTATCAAGCAGGGGTGCCTTTGTCCCGGCAACGTGTGGCGAGCCCATTCATATCCCAAGCGATATCCACACTGTTCATTTACAAAGTTGTCGATCCCGACATGTGGGGACGGATGGTTGGACGTGTAAATGGTGTTGGCTTTGCCGGTATATATGGGAATACCTCCGCTATGGGATGGAGGGCTATCAAGTGCCCAGCCGGGTTCTCTTGGGAGAAATATATGTATTTTCTCCTAAATACTTTACCCGAAGAAACTCGTGAGAACTATTTGAATAAGTTAAGAGTCAGCCGTAAATTCTGGAGAGAAAAAGGAGGATGCCTCAGTGAGGAGACTATCGCTAAGTTACGGGCGGCTAATATTCCTATCATTGTGGAAGAATGTACCGCTTACCATACGGATAAGAAACCGGTACGGATGGAGTATATCGATGATATCAATATACCTGAGTTTAAAGAAATCCCTACTTACAAACGTATGTGTGTTTGTATTTTGAAAAACGATCATACATGTAAGTATATGGGTTTTTCCCAGACAAAACGAGAGAGGGATATGAGAAAAGAAGTAATGGACAAATATAATTTTTATAAGCATGGGAAACTTTGTTAGTCCGGCATATGGTGTTAGGGCTGTCCCTATAGAAAAAATTGTAGCCAACAGCTATAACCCTAATATCATGGCACCACCGGAAATGCGATTATTGGAACTTTCCATTTGGGAGGATGGCTATACGATGCCTTGCGTCTGTTATTATCTTGAAGAGGATGATTTATATGAGATAGTAGATGGTTATCATCGTTATCTGGTTATGAAGCAATCTCAAAGGATTTATGATCGTGAGAAAGGAATGTTGCCTGTAACGGTGATTGAGAAAGATATTTCAAACCGAATGGCTTCAACCATTCGCCATAACAGGGCTCGAGGGATGCACAACTTGGAACTTATGACGGAGATTGTTACGGAGTTGGTCAAATCTGGGATGTCTGATAAGTGGATCATGCGTAATATTGGAATGGATAAAAATGAGTTACTTCGGTTCAAGCAGATTTCGGGATTAGCTGAATTATTCCGGGATAAAGAATTCGGTTGGTCTGATGACTGGTCGGAAGAAGACTAAACTTTTTACATTTTGTTTGTCTGAGCGTTTTTTGCCTTTTATGGCTCTGTTGAGTACATATATACTAATTTTTTGTACATTTGCCCCCGACTTTTCACATAGGGGTGCCCGAGTCATACGGGCTGAGATTATACCCATCGAACCTGATCCGGGTAATGCCGGCGAAGGGAAAATAAGGTAGAACTAGGAAATAAAGGGGGCGTTACCTCTATGTGCTCTCTGATGTTTAAACTTTAATTAGTTATTAAGATGGAACAGATTGTTTCAAGTGGAATCATTGACTCTTACTTCGAGAAGTTGAAGAGCAACTTGTCTGTGGATGTAGCGATCGTGGGAGGGGGACCTTCCGGTATCGTGGCCGCTTATTTCTTGGCGAAAGCCGGTAAGAAGGTGGCGTTGTTTGATCGTAAGCTGGCTCCCGGTGGAGGTATGTGGGGTGGCGCTATGATGTTCAACGATATCGTGGTGCAGGAAGAGGCTATGCCGATTATCAAGGAATTGGGCGTAAGCTATAAGGAGGGTGCTAACGGCACGTATATCATGGATTCGGTACATACCACTTCCGCTTTGATTTATCAGGCGACGAAGGCGGGCGCTACGATCTTTAACTGCTATTCGGTAGAGGACGTGGTGTTTCATAACGATGCCGTAGCTGGTGTGGTAGTGAACTGGGCTCCGGTAATCCGTGAGGGGATGCACGTGGATCCGTTGACGATCATGGCAAAGGCTGTCTTGGAAGGTACGGGGCATGATTGCGAGATCGCCCGTGTGGTAGCCCGTAAGAATGATATCCAATTGAATACACCGACCGGAGGCGTGATCGGCGAGCGTTCCTTGAATGTGGAGCTGGGTGAGCAGACGACGGTGGAGAACACGAAGGAGATCTACCCGGGATTATTCGTTTCCGGTATGGCCGCTAACGGCGTAAGCGGTAGCTTCCGGATGGGACCGATTTTTGGCGGTATGCTGATGAGCGGCAAGAAGGCGGCTGAGTTGATCTGCGAAAAGCTTGGGAATTGAAAATTGAGAATTGAGAATTGAGAATTATTGATTGTTGTATCTTTAATTTTCAATTCTCAATTCCCAACGGTTTTTCCTTGTCTCAAGAATAAGAATCCCGTTATGATCAACGCCGTGGATAATCCCGTATAGAATACGGAAATGAAAGAATTCGGCAGTAAATGGAACGCACGGATCGTGATTCCGAAAGCGATCATGAAGATCATGATGATCCAGCCTTTCACGTCGAAGAAAGAAAACGGGCAATGCTTCCCGTTTTTCCGGGAGATCCGCTCGGAGTGTTTATAGAAAAGCCGTTTGAAGACCAGATTGAAGAAAAGCAAGAAAACGATGGTCGCTTCCCCGATCTTGAATAACCAGTAATGGGTATCGTTCAGCCATGTGACGATACCGATACGTAAGATATTGATACCGGCGAAAATCCATACGCAACCGGCGGTATATAATAATACCTTTTTATTTACTCCAAACCTCATCTATCTTTTTATTTACCGCAAACTTACAACATTCATGTAAAAAACGGAAAAATATCCTTATCTTTGTGCCATGCGTGAGAAAATGAAACATAGGATTGTACAATACGTGGTGCTGATGGCCGGCATCTTAGCATTGCTTTCTGTGGTTATCCCTCACCATCATCACCGGGACGGGATGCCCTGTTATCATTCCTTGACCGCGGAGCAAGCGCATGGTGATAAAAGCGCAGATACGCATGATTGCGGTTGCGACGGGCATAACTTGGCCTATTTCAGTACGCATATTTCTCACTTTACGGATGGAGATGTGGATATACATCTGATGCCGTTACTCGTTTTATTTGATTACATTTATCCACCTGAACCGGCGTTTTACGGACAGCTCCTTGATCACGAGAACGCCCCCTACATTGAGTCGCTGCACGACACTTGGATAGTGAGTGCCTCGGGACTTCGTGCCCCTCCTATGTCTTGATACCTCGTTTGTGAGAGCGGGTGAGGACAGACTTGCCCCTATCTATTTATTATTAACGATATCAAGATTTTTTACACAATGAAGAAAATATATTTGGTAGGTGCGATGTGCGCTTACCTGTTTGCCGGTTGTGCGGGAAATGCGTCGCAAGCCGGACACGATGAGCATAATCATGAATTAGAGGCTCACGATCACGATCATGACCACGAAGGCCATGACCACGAACACGAGGGACACGATCACGACCACGAAGGTCACGATCATGAACATGAGGCCGGTGGTACCCATCCCGGCGAGATTGTCTTTAAGAAGGCTTTAGCCGAGGCCGTTGGTTTGCAGACCGTAACGGTTAATCCCGCTCCTTTCACGGATGTGATTAAGACGAGCGGACGAGTAATGGCGGCGCAAGGGGAGGAGTCCGTGATCGTCGCTACCGTCCCCGGCGTGATCTCGTTTGGTAGCTTGCCATTCGTGGATGGTACGGCGGTACGCAAGGGACAGGCCGTGTTGAGTATCGCTTCCAACGCCCTCTCTGATGGAGACGTGGCGGCAAAGGCTAAATTCGCTTATGAGACGGCGAAAAAGGAATACGAGCGTATGCAAGCCTTGGTAGGCGATAAGATCGTATCCGCCAAGGATTTCGAGCAGGCCCGCTTGAATTACGAGAACGCCAAGGTCGCTTATGAGGCGATAGCGGGAAAACAGACGGCGAAAGGCGTGTCTGTAGTCTCTCCCTTGAACGGTTACTTGAAGAACATCCAAGTGAAAGAGGGTGATTATGTATCCGTAGGTCAGCCTTTGGCTACGATCTCGCAAAACAATCGTTTGGTATTGCGTGCGGACGTGTCTGAGAGGTATTACAACGATCTTCCCATGATCCAAACCGCTAATTTCATGACTCCGTATGATAACGCTCTCTATAAATTGTCTGATTTGCGTGGACGGTTGTTATCATATGGAAAGGCTTCCGATATGAACTCTTTCTATGTACCGGTGACTTTCGAGTTCGATAATAAAGGAGCGGTTATCCCCGGTTCTTTCGTGGAGATCTTTTTGTTGACAAAGCCGATGGAGAATGTCTTGAGCGTACCTGTCTCCGCCCTTATCGAGGAGCAGGGCGTTTATTCGGTATTTATCCGTCTGGATGAGGAAGGCTATAAGAAGCAATGGGTGACGCTGGGAGCGAATAACGGCTCGGAGGGACAGATCCTTTCCGGATTGAAACCGGGCGATGAGGTCGTGACCCGTGGCGCTTACCAGATCAAGTTGTCTTCCGCTTCTAACGCGATACCGGCTCATAGCCATAGCCATTAATAGGAGGGACGTTGCATGTTAAATAAGATAATTTATTATTCATTGCACAACCGGTTGGTAATCTTGGTTTGTGCGCTATTGCTGATGATCTGGGGTACGTACACGGCGTTTAATACGGACGTGGATGTGTTCCCGGACTTGAACGCCCCGACGGTCGTGATCATGACCGAGGCGAACGGTATGGCTCCCGAGGAGGTGGAACGCTTGGTGACATTCCCTGTGGAGACTGCCGTGAACGGTGCGATGGACGTGCGGCGTGTACGTTCCTCGTCTACCACCGGATTCTCCGTGGTTTGGGTAGAGTTTGATTGGGGTACGGATATTTACCGGGCTCGTCAGATCGTGTCCGAAAAACTGGCTGTCTTGGGTGAGAGCCTTCCCGAGAACGTAGGTAAACCGACCTTAGGCCCGCAGTCATCCATCTTGGGTGAGATGATGATCCTCGGTTTGACCGCCGATTCCACGTCTTTGTTGGACTTACGTACGATCGCCGACTGGACGATCCGTCCCCGTTTGTTGTCTACGGGCGGTGTGGCGCAGGTTGCCGTGATCGGTGGCGATATTAAGGAGTACCAGATCTTGTTGGACCCGGCTCGTATGAAGCACTACGGTGTAGGGTTGAACGAGGTGTTGGATGTTTGTCGGAATATGAACCGGAACGCCAATGGTGGTGTATTGTATGAGTTTGATAATGAGTATATCATCCGGGGTGTATTGTCTACGTCGAAGGCGGAAGAGATCGCTCAGGGTGTGGTGAAGACCGTGAATGAGTATCCGGTTACGCTGGGTGATATCGCTACGGTTAAGATCGGCGGTAAAAGCCCGAAGCTGGGAACCGCTTCCGAGCGGACAAAGCCAGCCGTGCTGATTACCGTGACCAAACAGCCGGATACGAGTACGGAGAAGTTGACGGAGAAGCTGGACGAGATTGTTGTCGATTTGCGGAAGAACTTGCCGGCGGATGTACATGTCTCTACGGATATATTCCGCCAGAGTCATTTTATCGATAACTCTATTAATAATGTAAAGAAGAGCTTGTTTGAGGGTAGTTTCTTCGTGGTGATCGTCTTGTTCCTGTTCTTGATGAATATACGTACGACGGTGATCTCGTTGGTAGCCTTGCCGTTATCTTTGCTGGTCTCTATCATCGTATTGCACTACATGGGATTGACGATTAACACGATGAGCTTGGGAGGTATGGCGATCGCTATCGGTTCCTTGGTGGATGACGCTATCGTGGACGTGGAGAACGTGTATAAACGAATCCGGGAAAACCGGCTCTTGCCTCCGGATCAGCAACGCTCTACCTTGGAGGTGGTTTACGACGCTTCCCGTGAGGTACGTATGCCGATCTTGAACTCTACCTTGATTATCGTGGTGAGCTTCGTGCCCTTGTTCTTCTTGAGTGGTATGGAAGGCCGTATGTTGGTTCCGTTGGGTATCGCTTTTATCGTGGCGTTGTTTGCTTCTACGGTGGTGGCGCTTACCTTGACCCCGGTGCTTTGTAGCTATTTGCTGAACCGTAAAGCGACGGGAATGAAGGAACTGCGTGAGGCTTGGATAGCCCGGAAGTTGAAAGTGGTCTATAAACGGGCTTTGGAGTTAGCGTTGGCTTACCAGAAATGGGTACTAGGTACCACGATCGCTTTGTTTGTGGTCGCCTTGGTGATCTTCTTTCATTTGGGACGTAGTTTCTTGCCCCCGTTCAATGAGGGTTCTTTTACGATCAACGTAAGCTCGCTTCCGGGAATTTCCTTGGACGAGTCGGATCAGATCGGACGCCGTGCGGAAGCGTTGCTGTTGCAAGTGCCCGAGATAAAGACTGTGGCTCGGAAGACCGGTCGTGCGGAATTGGATGAGCATGCCTTGGGCGTGAATGTTTCCGAGATCGAGGCTCCTTTCGAATTGCAAGACCGTAGTCGGGATGAGGTGATGAATGATGTCCGCAAGAAGTTATCTACGATCAGCGGCGCTAATATAGAGATCGGGCAACCTATTTCCCATCGTATCGACGCTATGCTTTCCGGTACGGAGGCGAATATCGCTATCAAGCTGTTTGGTACGGACTTGAACCTGATGTTTACGGTCGGAAACCAGATCAAGGCCGCTATCCAAACGATCCCGGGTCTGGTGGACTTGAAGGTAGAGCAACAGATCGAGCGTCCGCAGTTGACAATCACCCCGAAACGTGAGTTGCTGGCTAAATATGGTATTCCCCTGCCGGAGTTCGAGGAATATATCAATGTGATGTTGGGTGGAGAGGCCGTAAGTCAGGTGTACGACGATGGCAAGAGCTTCGACCTGACCGTGAAGACCTCCGACGCTAGCCGTGCCACGATGGATGATATTAGCAATCTGATGATCGATGCCGCCGGACAGAAAGTGCCGCTAAGCTACGTGGCCGATATCCGTTCGGTGACCGGTCCGAATACGATCAATCGTGAGAATGTGCAACGTAAGATCGTGATTAGTGCCAATGTATCGGAACGTGACTTGCGAAGTGTGGTTAATGAGATACAGGATCGGGTAGAGGCTAATATCCGTTTGCCGGAGGGATACCATATCGAATATGGTGGCCAGTTCGAGAGCGAGGCGGCGGCCAGCCGTACCTTATTGCTGACGTCATTGATGTCGTTATTGGTGATCTTCATGTTACTGTACAATGAGTTCAAGGACGTGAAGGAGAGCGGCGTGATCTTGTTGAACCTGCCGTTGGCGTTGATCGGTGGCGTGATTATCCTATGGCTTACTTCCGGCGAGATCAGTATCCCGGCGATTATCGGTTTCATTTCCTTGTTTGGTATCGCTACCCGAAACGGTATGCTGCTGATCAGCCACTATACGCATTTGCGTGGAGAGGGAATGGGATTGCGTGAGTCCGTGATACAAGGTTCCCTAGACCGTTTGAACCCGATCTTGATGACGGCGTTGAGTTCCGCCTTGGCGTTGATCCCGTTGGCGTTGAATGGCGATCTTCCCGGAAATGAGATCCAAAGCCCGATGGCGACGGTGATCTTGGGTGGTTTATTAACCTCTACGTTCTTAAACGGATTCATCATCCCGATTGTTTATCTGATAATGAACAAGAATAAAGAATAAGTTTTATGAAATCATATATTATAGTCGCCGCCTTGTCTGTATTGACAGGCGGCCTTTCCGCCCAGACTTCTATAGAGGACGTGCTCCGGAGCGTGGAGGCGAACAATAAGGATTTACAGGCGAACAGCCAGTTAGTCCAGTCGCAGAAGCTGGAGGCGAAGTTGGATAATAATTTGCCAGACCCTTCGGTCTCTTATTCGCATTTCTGGGGGAATAAAGAAGGGATGGGATTCACGGGCGAGTTCGTGGCTTCCCAAAGCTTTGATTTCCCGTCCGTATATGTCCGGAAGCATAAGCTGACGAAGGCGAAATCCGCGGGTTTGGATCGTCAAGGGATGGCTTTTCGTCAGCAAATCTTGTTGCAGGTGAAAGAGGTTTGCCTAGATTTGGTGCTGTTGAACCAGCAGAAGAACCTATTGGATACCCGTCTTAGGAACGCCGAGCAACTTTCCGCTTTTTATGCGACTCGTTTGGAGAAAGGAAACGCGAATATCCTTGAGACAAACAAGATCGATCTGGAATTATTGAACGCCCGGACAGAGGCCCGGATGAACGAGACTTCCCGTATTGCCAAGTTACAGGAGCTAGCTACCCTGAACGGCGGTATCGTTATCGAGTTTACGGATACGGTTTACGCCTTGCCGGATAAGGATGTGCTTTCCTTTGATGAGCTGCGGACGGAGGCGATACAATCCGATCCGCAATTACAGACCTTGCGTAGCGACCAGACGACAGCCCTTCGGCAGGTGAGCGTGAATAAGGCGAAAGGTCTGCCCGGCTTTGAGTTAGGGTATCGTATGAATCCCGCCTCGGGTGGAGAGCGTTTCAATGGTTTCTTGGTAGGAATCACCATCCCGTTGTTCTCGAACCGTAATAACGTGAAACAGGCGAAGGCTCAGGCCCGCTATACGGAGATGCAGTTGGAGAGCGCTTCTTTCACGGTAGAGAATGGGTTGAGGCAGCTATATGACCAGTCTGTCTCCTTAAAGAAATCTATCGATGAATATAAGGATGTGCTGAAAAGGCAGAATAGCTTGGTCTTGTTGAACAAGGCTATACAGGCCGGGCAAATCTCTATGATCGAGTATTTCGTGGATGTGACGACCTATTACCAAAGCGTGCAAAACTACCTGCAATTGCAAAACCAATACCAAAAGGTCATGGCGCAATTGTATAAGTATCGATTATGATAAGGAACACAACTGTGTTTTCTCTTGAACACAGTTGTGTTTATCCACAGATACAGTTGTGTTTTCTCACGAACACAACTGTGTTTTTACGTTCTCTAAGGATAGCTTAAAGTCACGGATCAATTCTTTCATCACCTCTTCCACGGATAATTCCTCCCAGAATAAAGACGCTACCTGTCCGATCTCTAACTCGCCTTCCTTTAGGTCGCCCTCAAAGATTCCTTTCTTGGCACGTCCTTTGCCTAACAACTCACGTAATTCTTCCACGGACGCTCCCCGGGCTTCCGCTTCTTCCACTGCCGTAGCGAAATCTCCTTTTACCAGACGGGTAGGAGACAGTTTCTTTAATAATAACTTCGTATCGCCTTCCTTAAGATTCAAGCATAGTTTCTTGAAATTCTCGTGTGCCGAGCTTTCTTTGGTTAGGGCGAAACGAGTGCCTATCTGTACGCCGTCGGCCCCTAGTGCGAGTGCCGCTAGCATCGCTTGACCGTTTCCTATACCTCCTGCCGCCAAAAGGGGGAGAGAGGTCGCTTTCCGGACAGCGGGGATCAGGCACATCGTAGTTGTTTCCTCCCGTCCGTTGTGCCCGCCGGCCTCGAAGCCTTCGGCAACGATGGCATCCACTCCGGCCTCCTCGCATTTCGTGGCGAATTTAGAGCTGCTTACCACGTGAACGACCGTCATGCCATGATCCTTCAAATACTTTGTCCATGTTTTCGGGTTGCCGGCGGAGGTAAATACGATCTTCACTTTTTCCTCCACCAATATCCGCATCAAGGTATCGATTTCCGGATACATCAGCGGGACATTCACGCCAAAAGGCTTGTCGGTCGCCGCCTCGCATTTACGGATATGTTCCCGGAGCACTTCCGGGTGCATGGAGCCTGCCCCGATCAATCCTAATCCACCGGCGTTACTAACCGCTGAAGCTAGCCGCCAACCACTACACCAAACCATTCCCGCCTGTATGATGGGATACTGAATACCAAAAAGACTACAAATTCGATTCATATTTATTTTGTTATTATAAGTTTTACGAATCTATTTTCCCCTAGTCCGTATATCCGAATCCAGTTGTAGAGACGGGGCGTGCCCCGTCTTAGCACAGACTGATGGGTATTATTTAAAGTTACCATTTAGAGGGGTTGAGACGGGGCACGCCCCGTCTCTACAACTAGGTATAAGGATAAACGAACTGATAGGTATATGGATGTACGAACTGAGGTAATAGATTCATTATTTCCTAAATTTGAATATATCGCTAAAATTAGTGAACTATTTTTAGAAGAACAACAATTTCTTTGTCGAGGTTGTTGAATAGGCATATAACTTTAAAACATAAGAGATATGCCAGAGAATATAATGAAAACGTTATGGGATGAGAGCGATGATCTTCACGATGAGACCATGTCTACCAATTCGGTATTGTCGGATGATTACACGTCTAATGACATTCAAGATTTACAAGAAACGATCGAAAATGAAAATATCGAGGACGGTATAGAGAGCGATTCGATTGAACATTGAGTGAAAGCATATTGGGTCCCCGAAGGGAAGATCTCCCTCCGGGGATCTTTTTTTGTGTGAATTGTGAAAATCTTTTTCCGGATTCTAAATAATAACAATTTGAAATAGAATTGTAACGCAAAACTTCGTTATCTTTGTCCATTGTAATTCTAATATAACAATGGCATGAATAAAACGCTTATGGCCGCAGGTTTAGCGGTTATTTTGGGAGCTTGTTCCTCCTCAAAGAAAAGCGATGTAGCGGAAGGCGCTACACCCAATCCGTTTTTTGCGGAGTATACGACACCGTTCGGGGTGCCTCCGTTTGACCAAATAGAGGTGGCTCATTACAAGCCGGCTCTTTTGAAAGGCATGGAAGAGCAGTCGAAGGAGATCGAGGCGATCGTGGCAAATCCGGATGCGCCGACATTCGAGAATACGATCGTGGCCTTAGACCAAAGTGGCGAGTTGCTTACTAAAGTAATGTATGCTTTCGGTGGCCAATCCAGTGTGAATACCACGGACGAGATCCAAGAGCTCGAACGTGAGCTTTATCCCCTTTTATCCAAACATTCGGATGATATCAGCTTAAATACCAAGCTTTTCGCTCGGGTGAAATCCGTATATGAGAATCAGGCGAGCTTCCATCTGGATAAGGAACAGAAGAAGTTGTTGGAGGAAACCTATAAAAGCTTTGTCCGGGGAGGAGCCAATCTGCCGGAGGATAAGCAGGCGAAGTTGCGTGAGCTGAACGAGAAGATATCCATGCTCCAACTTACTTTCGGACAGAATACCCTGAAAGAGACCAACGCTTTCCAATTAGTGATCGATAATAAAGAGGACTTATCCGGTCTGCCGGAAGACGTGATCGTCAAGGCGGCGCAAACGGCCCAAGAGAATGGTCTGGATGGTAAGTGGGTGTTTACCCTCCATAATCCGAGCGTGATGCCTTTTCTTCAATACGCCGATAAGCGTGATTTGCGTGAGAAGATCTTCAAGGCGTATACGAATCGTGGCAACAATAATAATGAGAATGATAATAAGGAGGTCGTTAAGCAGCTGGTTACCGCTCGTCTGGAGAAAGCCCGATTGATGGGATATGAGGATTATGCCGCTTTCGTATTGGAAGAGAATATGGCGAAGAACGAGAAGAACGTGTACGACTTGCTCGATAAGATCTGGCCGTCTGCTTTGGCGAAAGCGAAAGAGGAATTGGCCGATATCAACGCCGAGATCAAGAAGGAAGGCGGTAATTACGAGGCCGAGGGCTGGGACTGGCGTTATTATTTCGAGAAAGCCAAGAAAGCGAAATATAACTTGGACGAGAACGAGATGCGTCCTTATTTTGAGTTGGGACATGTACGTGAGGGCATCTTCTATGTAGCCAATAAATTATACGGTATCACGTTTACCGAGATCAAGGACATCCCGAAACCGGACCCCGACGCTCTCGCTTTCGAGTGCAAGGATAAAGAGGGTACGCATCTGGGCGTGCTGTATATGGATTTCTTTACCCGCCCGGGCAAAGGAGGTGGCGCATGGTGCGGCGGTTACCGTTCACAAACGTATAAGGATGGGAAACGGGTAGCCCCGGTGGTTACTACCGTGTTTAATTTCAGTAAACCGGCGGAGGGACAACCGGCGCTTTTGACGGCCGACGAGACCGAGACCGTATTCCATGAGTTCGGTCATGCCCTACATAGTTTATTCTGCGACGTTCATTATTATGGCGTGTCCGATGTGCCTCGTGACTTCGTGGAGCTACCTTCGCAAGTCGATGAGCATTGGGCCGTAGAGCCGGAGGTATTGAAAGTGTACGCTAAACATTACCAGACCGGCGAGGTAATACCGCAAGCCCTTGTAGACAAGATGATCAAGAGTGGCAAGTATGGACAAGGCTTCGCTACGACGGAGTATCTGGCCGCCTCTTATCTGGATATGGATTATCATGTATTGAAAGAGATCCCTGCCGATTTGGATATCGAGAAATTTGAGGCGAAGGTCTTGGGCGATCGTGGTCTGATCCGTCAGATTCCGTCTCGCTACCGCTCTACTTATTTCGGACATACGATGGAAGGTGGATATACAGCCGGTTATTATAGTTATATCTGGGCGGAAGTGTTGGATTGCGACGCTTTCCAAGCTTATAAGGAGACGGGTGATATCTTCAACCCGGAGGTTGCCTCTAAATTCCGTAAATACGTACTGACCCCGGGCGGCATCGACGACGCTATGGACATGTACGTGAATTTCCGTGGCAAACAACCTAGCATTGATCCGCTGTTGGAGAACAGAGGGCTAAAATGAGCAGAACAATTCATAACTCATAAATCAAAAAATCAGTAAAGATGAAACAATTAATTATGGCAGCAGGATTAGCCGTTATGCTTACTGCCTGCGGTACTTCCGAAAAGAAGACCGTGGAGGGTGAGAACCCGTTCTTTGCGGAATATACCACCCCGTTTGGAGTTCCACCTTTTGATCAAATCAAGTTCGAGCACTACAAACCGGCCCTATTGCAAGGCATGGAAGAGGGACGCAAGGAGATCGAGGCGATCGTGAATAACCCGGAGGAGCCGACGTTCGAGAATACGATTGTCGCTTTGGATGAGCAGGGTGCGTTGCTTAGGAAGGTCCAGATCGTTTTTGGTGGACAGAATAGCGTGAATACGAATGATGAGATGCAGGCGTTAAGCCGTGAGATGTCGCCGCTATTGTCAAAATATAGTGATGATATCAACTTGAATCCGAAATTATTCGCTCGTGTGAAGGCGGTATACGATAAGAAGGATGAGTTGGGCCTCGATAAAGAGCAAATGAAGTTGTTGGAGGAGACTTATAAGGACTTCGTTCGGGGCGGCGCTAATCTTTCCGCTGAGGATCAGGCTAAATTGCGTGAGTTGAATAGCAAGATCTCCATGCTACAGCTTACTTTCGGACAGAATATGCTGAAAGAGACGAACGCTTTCAAATTGGTGATCGACAAGCAGGAGGATCTTTCCGGTCTGCCCGAGACCTTGATCGCTAACGCCGCTCAAGCGGCTAAGGATGCCGGGATGGAAGGCAAATGGGTATTTACCTTGCAGAACCCGAGCGTGATGCCGTTCTTGCAATATTCCGATAAACGTGAGTTGCGTGAGAAGATGTTCAACGCTTATATCAACCGTGGTAATAATAATAATGAGAACGATAACAAGGAAGTGGTTCGTGATTTGGTTGCCGCTCGTTTGGCGAAAGCGAAGTTGATGGGCTATGATGATTACGCTTCTTTCGTGTTGGAGGATCGTATGGCGAAAAGCTCGGATAAGGTTTATCAATTGTTAGATGAGGTTTGGAAGCCTGCTTTGGCGAAAGCGAAAGAGGAATTGGCCGATATCAACGCCGAGATCAAGAAAGAAGGCGGCAATTTCGAGGCCGAGGGCTGGGATTGGCGTTATTATTTCGAGAAGGCCAAGAAGGCTAAATTCAATTTGGATGAGAATGAGGTTCGTCCTTACTTGAAGTTGGATAATGTGCGTGAGGGTGCTTTCTATGTAGCTAATAAGTTATATGGTATCACGTTCACCCCGATCCGTAATATCCCGTTGCCTTATCCGGAAGCGCAGGCTTTTGAGTGCAAAGATAAGGATGGCTCTCATTTAGGTGTTATTTATTTCGATTTCTTCCCTCGTGCCAGCAAGCGTGGTGGCGCATGGTGTGGTTCTTATCGTCCGCAGGCTTATAAGGATGGCAAGCGTGTGGCTCCGGTCGTAACGATCGTTTGTAACTTTAGCCAGCCCGCTCCGGGACAACCTGCGTTGTTGAGCGCTGATGAGGCGAATACATTGTTCCATGAGTTCGGTCATGGTTTGCACGGCTTGTTCCGTGACGTGCATTACTCCGGTGTTTCCGGTGTTCCTCGTGATTTCGTGGAGTTGCCTTCACAGGTTATGGAGCATTGGGTATTCGAGCCGGAAGTATTGAAGGTGTACGCTAAGCATTATCAGACCGGCGAGGTGATCCCGGCCGAGTTGATCGAGAAGTTGGATAAGAGCGGTAAGTACGGACAAGGTTTCGCTACGACGGAGTATCTGGCGGCTTCTTATCTGGATATGGATTTCCATGCGGTCAGTGGTGACGCGGCGGATAAGAAAGTGATCAAGTTCGTTGACCAGACGAATAATGTTCCGGCCAACTTGAATGTGATGGATTTCGAGCAACAGACGTTAGGCCGTCGTGGTTTGCTGAAACAAATCCCTTCCCGTTACCGTACGACTTACTTCAACCATACGATGGGTGGCGGCTACACCGCCGGCTATTATAGCTACATCTGGGCCGAGGTATTGGATTGCGACGCTTTCGAGGCATTCAAGGAAACCGGCGATATCTTCAATCAAGAATGTGCCGATAAATTCCGTAAATATGTCCTGACCCCGGGTGGTATCGACGACGCTATGGATATGTACAAAAACTTCCGTGGCAAAGAACCGGGTACGGATCCGTTGCTGAAGAATAGAGGACTGAAATAATCTAGAAATGGAGATTTTATAAAGGCGGACCGGTTGGTTCGCCTTTTTTTGTATATGCTCAACCTCCCGGATCTGTATTACATTTGCTAAGTTTTATCACGAAAAAATAGCGATAGTATGGAGAAAAAGGATTTAGTAGAAGGGATGAGGTTGTATATCTATAAATTGCGTGTGGATGGGCGTTATTCCACGGCGAAGAGCTATCAGGATGCATTGAACTCATTCATGCGGTTTTGTGGGTTGGAGGTAATTCCCTATATTTATGTCAATAAGGAGAACCTTCGGCGTTATCAGGCCTTTTTGTTGAATAAAGGATGTACATGGAACACGGTGTCGACCTATATGCGTCGGATCCGCTGTGTGTACAACATGGCGGTGGAGGAAGGGCTGGCCCCCTATATCCCTTATTTATTTAAGGGAGTTTTCACGGGTATAGAGAGCAAACGCAAAAAGGCATTACCACAGGATTTATTACGTTCTCTGATGACGGCCTCATTAGATGATCCGGAACTGAGAAAAACACGGCAGGCATTGTGCCTGATGTTCCAGTTTTGCGGTATGGCATTCGTGGATTTCGCTCATCTGAAAAAGGAGAATGTCCGGGGTGGGGTTTTGGAATATAAACGCCAGAAAACGGGTACTCCGATGCTTATAGAGGTACAATCTACCGCATGGGAGTCGCTGAGGGAACTGTCAAGTGATGTAGGTAAGGACTCACCCTATTTGTTTCCTTTCTTGAAAGGGATAAAAGTGGGAAAAGAAGCCTACAAGGAGTACACTTCCGCTTTGGCTCATTTTAATCGGAACTTGAAGAGGTTGGCGAGAGCCTGCGGTGTGTCTATCCCGATCACCTCATATTCGATCCGTCATTCTTTTGCGATGATTTTGAAGGAACAGGATGTCCCGATTGAGATGATCAGCGAACTATTGGGCCATAAATCGATCAAGACTACACAAATCTATTTGAAAAGTTTCTCGTTGGAAAAGATGTCTGCGGTGAATAAAATTTGTTTTGAGAGTGTGTACAATCATGTACCGAAAGTAGGGTAAAGGGAGTAGGCTACTTGGGGAGTAGCCTATTCTTTCACGGCGCAAATGTAGTAAAAAATAACTAAAAACAAACAAACAAATCGGCTTGTTTAGTCATTCTAGGCGTTTGACCCTTTCTATTCTTTGATTTTCCCATTTTATCCTAGACGTATAGACATGGTGATGCGGGCAAGATGAATCCTTGTTCTAGGTATCATTCCACCATGCCTCATAATCTGTATATGTATTCCTGTAGAGACGGGGCGTGCCCCGTCTCATCCCTTCAAAATGGTATTTAAAATTACTCCCAGACGGTGGG
>ERZ839489.919-NODE-919-length-23309-cov-10.211017_pt1 | contig 23309 bp, 20 predicted proteins | sample MGYA00519938_ERZ839489 | MGnify/ENA primary metagenome ERZ839489 (study PRJEB31850, sample SAMEA3708846) | human gut metagenome | biome: human gut; feature: human-associated habitat; material: faeces | place: China | collected 2014 ...
CCTTAAGAATGACACTTTTATTATTTCAAGTGTCACCCTCAAGGGGATTATAGCCAACATCCGAAGAAGCAAAAAGAGGAAATTAGACAAAACAGGATGTTAAAAAGAATTCGAAGAGCAAGTATGAAGAAATGGAGAGCATTGTACGGAAAGAAAATTCAAAAGGAGTACATGGCTATAGTTAGTGAACAAGTCTATAAGAGTGAGGAGTATTTAGAACTTCTAAATAGACTAAAAAAGAGAAAGGAGAGTGTAAATGACATTATCGAGTATCGTTGGCAAATGTCACAAAAAAGATTAAGCAAGATCTTTAAAAGTGAAGGCTGGCAGCTTATTGATATTGATGTGGGTGATAAAGGGTACCATCTTGTCAAAACTGCTTGCATCTGTGGCCAGTTATATCCGTGGGGCGTCATCTTACAGAGAGACGGTAAGATAATATGCTTTAACGTTCACCACTTAGCAAAGCATCATGTGCTAAGTGAAGAGAAAGCTAAAATTGTAGAAAGATGTTTTAAACAGATGCAACGAGACTTGTTTGAGGTTTGTGAGCATACTTTGGAGCATCCAGACTATTGGTCAAAGAAATTTACAAAGGTAATTAATGATCAAAATTATATGAGACGGGACACACCTCAATATCAATATCTCTCTTTCTTGCGCGCGCACCGTTTTGCTGCACCGAATGCTTTCAATAAAAGATTCATTGAGCAGTATAAAAAGAAATTAGAAGGCAAGAGGAAGCATAGAGCAAAGCAATGATTGGAAAAATGACACACATGGAAGGACCGCACAGCAGATCTAGAGGTCAAAATATTTGGTTGCCAGGCTCGGCTTTACTCCGCGCTCTGGTCTCCCCTCCGGTGGGCCGCATGTGCCATGCTTACCGTCGCCTCGGGAGAGCCCTATCGCTGCTCCGTGCCGCCGAGCCTGGTGATGGGGCCTGCATACTCATCTGGTAGTTCTGAATAACATAAGCAATTCCTTTTTTGGAGAATCTTTCTGTGGATCTTAAGTCGTCGAACACGGCTTGGGATCCCTTTTTTATTCTCTTTAGCTATTCGGTTTACAGTAAACAAAAAGTGACTCATCGCGGAATATTTCCGTAATGAAGCGGTAAACAGCACTATACCTAACCAAGTTTATAGATAGTTTGAAGTGAATTTAGATGTTAGGTTAGTCAAAGTGGTATAAATTTACTTTCACTTCACTCCCACAATAATCCCTAGCAATCAAAGATGTACTTTCTCAATCTTAGCACGTATTGGTGTTTCAAAATCATTATAATATAGTATAATCTACTCATTAGGCATCAAAAACGAGGGAGAGATACATATGCCATTGGAAGATTTTGAATTCAAACGTGATGGTAATACGCTGAAGGCTTTTGACAAGGCAACTGGCGAACTTATCGATTCCGGCGAGTACGTTGAGGTTACCAGTCACAAGCAGAAACGGCGCTTTGTCGCATTTGAGAAGTACTCATATAAGAAGTTTGAACTGGAAGAAAAGCTCTGGGTCGGCGCGGATTTTCTCAAACGCAACCTGATGAGTTCGGTCCGTTATTTTAACGCTCCGGTGCTGGGCTGCCGGACCTATTTCAATAAAGAGGACGTTGATCGATGGGTGGCTGACAACTTTCTGCCATACCGACGAACGATCGCTCTTTGTCTCAGTGATTTGACCCCCGAAGAGCAGGAATGGGTTAAAGAATTTGCTAATCGATACAACGAACGGGCAAACCAGCTAAACCTTAAACGAAATCCAAATGAGAAAAAGCAATTTATCAAGGATATGCGCAAAGAATGGGTTGACTATATCGGTCATGAGCAGGCTAACCGCCGCATGGCCATGTTTCAGCCGGTAGAAACACCCGATCGCACGGCAATCTATCCACCTATTCAAATTCAAGACGGGCAGTACCGTTTTCGAATGGATCACGCGGGAGATGTCAAGCCGCTGCCAAAGGGTAATATGTCTGAAATCACGATGACGCGCCGAGCATATATGATCAATGGCAGTACGATTGAGTGGAAATTTGGCAAAGGTTTGCGTCCCAAGACTCTATTTGAAGTCGAGAAGCTGCCAGATGACGCGATGTGGCGGTTATTTTCTCGTAAGGTACGCAGCATTGTCTCTCAAATCTATTCAACGACCAGCTACGAACTTTATCTCAAAAATGGCGGCAAACGCAGATAGGGATAGAAAAGCGTCCAGACATGGGCGTTTCTATTTGTGTTGAATTTTTATAGTTATAATATAGTGCAACATATTTAAAAAGACAAAAGAAAGCGCTATAATATCAATGAAGGGTTAGCCCATCCCTTCAGAAATTTCATCTCACGAAATTTTTCACCCAATTCACATTGATTTTGTTTCACTAGATAGATGATTAACAATCTCATTCCGCTTAGTTGATTATCCAGAATCGTCTCACTGACTGCCAGTGGGGCGATTTTTTTCGTGCTTAAGCGAATGTCCCAAATGCCTGATTGGTTCGTGCATCGCGACAGGTGAGATATCCGTATTGATGGTTGGCGCGCGGCTGTCTGAGCCAGACGAAGCCGCCGTGACGCGACCAGGCATCATAGCTCACAATGACACCCGCCGGCAGCATGGCGATTATTGCTGAATTGGTTCGCGCTCCCCAGCGAAGGTGCAGCGGCATACCTAATAGAAAGCTGCCTTTTTCCTTGTGCCAAGTATCGCCCAGCTCATCAACCCATGAATCGGGAACGGGAATCTTAATCTTTGGCGTTGGTGCCTGTTCAACCTGGATCGCGAGCTGACCATCCGCGTAGCCAATCTTAGGGTCGGTGTAGTAGCCATGGAAGTCATAGGACATGTCGATACCGATACCAGCTACCGAAAAGCTGTTGGTGAACTGCCAGGTGCCGACGTTGGGAACGCCAGGCTGCGACTTGCCATAGTTGGCCACCCAATCGTTTTTGGCGATCAGCTCCGATTGAATCAGCCGCTTTTCCCAGAACCAGGACGCCATCGAATACACGTCCACGTTTAAGTGTTTCTGATCGATCAGGTACTGCAGAAACGCGTTGACGTCAGCGGTCGCGTAATGGGCAAGAGCGTCATCCTCCGCGTCCACCGCCAAGACGCTTTCTTTACCCAATCCCAGCGCGGTTGCATTTTGGTAGAACCACTTGGCCTCATTGATGGCATCCTGCCGACCATTGAAACGAGCGTAGTGATAGCCATGCACGAGCAGTCCCGCCGCCCGCGCGTTGGTTATTTGCGCCTTGGCTTTGGGATTGATGTAGGCATCCCCATCCGCCGAGCCTTGTGTGATCTTAACGATAACCGCCTTTACTCCTTGATTCTTCAATGCTTGGAAAAATGCCGGCTCATCAGGCTGGTAGCTGCTGATGTCGGCGACTAACGGAAAACTGGTCATAAAAACATCCTCCTTTTAACTGTTATATTATAAATAGACTGGTATTGAAAAGCCGAACCACGATTCTTGATTAGCAATCCGCGCCCGACTATAATAAAGACGTAAATAAAAGGGCCTGACGCCTGCACAGCGCCAAGCCCACGTTGTCATCATCGACAGCGCCTTACTTCAATTAAATAGCAGAAATAAAGCACCGTCCCAGTCGCCAAACTGCGGGACGATGCCTTTTTTATTCTCTCGGCTTCTTCGGCCAGAGAAAGACCACCGCGATGACCAACGCCAGAAAGCAGACGGTTCCCAACGCGGCCAATTGCACGGTTTCCGGCAGGCCAGGCAGCGCACTGAGCACTTTTGCCAAGCCCGCGAACGGATCAAGGTCTGACATCATTCGAGCTCCTTCCCGAAAGAAGGCGGCCCAGAGCAGTCAAAACGACTTTCATCATGGCAATCGCCTCCCCTCATAATGTTTCCAGAAGAAGCAAAGCGCTGCCATCAGACAACACCTTAATTATATTGACTTCAGTAGGGGATACCAATTCTTTTGCGTGATAAGTCATTTTATTATAAATTATTGTTATAATATAGTATAATTATTAATAGTTGGACGGTTATCATCATCCTCGCCCAACTTTAAACGCCTGTATATCAATAGTTTGCTGCATGTTCCGACTAATCATTGTTAGCCATTCGTTCATATAACAGTAGTCACTGACGTCCGCGTTTTTCCTCTGCGCGGGCGGTTTTTGAATCTGGTATAATCTTCACGAGGGTTTAGTCATCCCTCGCTTACATTGTTGCTGGCTATTATTGATTCATTTAACTAGCAATTCCATTCGTATAGCGCCTTGCCGATTGTGGTGGGGCGTTTTCAAATTGCAAAGCTGGGTTAGATCAGCTATAATTATGGCGTAAACAAAAAGAGTAAGCGTGCGGCAACACACTTACTCCGCTGTCTTTGAAAAATCGACAGTGTTTCGCTAAATACTGATAATTCAACGATCCACCATCTTAGAGCGGCAACTCAAAGATGGCTTTTTTATTGGCTAAAAAAGCACAATGAGTACAATGAGCAGGCTAACAAACACGATGGCCGTTAGCAAGATCATTACCCAAATCTGAAGCAGGCGTGGCAAATCAGGCAGTTCATGTAAGATTAATGCCAAACCTTTAAACAGATTAAACATCGGCTCGTTTCCTTTCCTAGGATAGAAAATGAGCCACGGGTTTGCTCCATTGGCATCACTTCCTTCTAAGCGAAGCACTGCCAATGTTCTCAGACAAGCATATTATATCATAACCGAGGCAGCAGCTCGCTGACCTCGGTTTTTTGATGCCCAATAGGCACTCCAAAATTTCCCTCTCAGACGAATCGAAATGACCAACTACCCATCGAATGATTTTTCAGTGCGTCTGAGAGCCGATTCTTGATTTTAGTCAATAATCTAGTTGATCCGCGGCGGAAGTGTTATTTGTACATAATAACACTTCGCAAAACGCTCTATATCGGCATTCATTTTTATGCTAAAATTAAGACGTGTTATTTGTTTATATATAGTAAAAATGATACTTATTGATTTTCTAAAAATTTGAGACCGTCAGATCAGTTTTTGGATATTTAGGAAGAAGGGTGAATGGATGCGACAGATCGTACTGCCAATTAAAAATGATGAGGTCCTCAAGCAGGTGCAGGACACATTATTGAATGACTTCAAATTTGGACGGCGCAACTACACCATCTTTCAAGTTGGCAAGGCAACGCTGCTGCGAGTGAGTGACGTTTTGCGGCTCAAGCAGTCCGATGTCTTTGACGACTATGGAGCCATCAAGCAGCACGCGTTCATCAAAGACAAAAAGACCGGCAAGCAGAACACGCTCTACTTAAAGCCGGTCATGATGGATTTGGTGATGTATCAGCAATGGCTCAAGCGCAACGGCTACGAGGGGACGACCGAGTGGCTTTTCCCTTCCACGACGCGCCCTCAAAAGCATATCGATGAGCGCCAGTTCTACAACGTGATGGCCAAGGTGGGGGACCTGCTGGGGATCAATTACCTTGGCACGCACACGATGCGCAAAACGGGGGCCTACCGCGTTTACGTGCAGTCCAACTACAATATCGGTCTGGTCATGAAGCTGCTGAACCATTCCAGCGAAGCCATGACCTTGGCATACCTGGGACTGGATCAGGTCAGCCGGGAGCATATGCTGGATAAGATTGATTTCGGGTAACATATGATATATAAAGTAGATTCAATGATTCAATTCATTCATTATGATCCTTAAAGACAATAGCTAATAATATAATGTCATTATCAGTTATTTAATTTTGGGGGAAATTATTATGGATGAGTTAATACTAATCGCCATTTTAATTGGTGGTTACTATGCCGGGAAAAAGATTTTCGGAAATAGCAAAGCTGCTGGATGGATTGGAGTTGGTCTTGCAATCCTTGTATTGGCGGGCCTTTTTGCAAGCAGCTTATTTTTAATTGAGGTTGTTCTTTTCATTATCTTTACTTCGCTTATCATTCGCTGGACACGTAACTATTTTGCGGTAAGTAAGGAGATTAGGGCTTGGCGACGGGCAAAATATCCTGAGACAAGCCCTTATAAGATTTCATCTGACTTAACTGAAGCAATTTATGAATCAGATGATGCCGAACCAGATATTCCTTATAACCGAGTCTCTGCTTTTAATGATAACAATGACATTCTAACTGAGAATGATGGCGTTATTCCTATTTATTACGATGCCAAACCAGCTGATAACGAAATGGCCTTTCGTGAATTTGGTATCTTGATTACGACTAAGGGTGTCCTTTACAAAAAGCAGGTAGAGGATCCTGAGACCAAGGATTCGAAGGCTAAATCATACATAGCCGAAACGACGGTACTGCCATTCTCCAATGCCTACAAAGTAACTTTTGATGAAGAGAATGATGTATTGACGGTTTACTATGCTGATCGACACACTAAACAATTAAGCGAATGTGGAAATGGTAAGCTGCTTTACAATGCATTCTCTACCGCAATCAATAATGGATGGACTCGTAACGTTGATCGCGTTCTTAAAAAGACTTGGGCTGCTCAAAAAGAATCGCTTAAGGATATTGATAAGGTAATTAAAAAGGCTGAAAAAAGTGCCAAAATTCAAGAAGCCAACCGCTTAAACACCAAGTCAGCAATCCTGTCTTCAAGTCATATAAATACACTTAATCAGCAATTTAAGACGCAACAGCTTAATGCCCGTTTTGGTGCTAGTCAAGGACATGGTGTTGCTGCCGAGCAAGCAAATTGGGTTAGTGACTACTTTAAAGGATTGAATCCATCAGCCGAGGGACATACGAATATTAAGTCAGGTGCTGATCGTATTCGTCAGATATCAGGCGAGATGATCCAAACTAAATACTATGCTTCAGCAAGAAGTGGTGTTAATAACTTCATTAAAAAAGGTTATGTTAATAGCAATGGCAAGCCAATGACGTTAGAGGTGCCAAAGGATCAATACAAGGAAGCCATTGGGATAATGCAACAAAAGATTGACCAAGGAAAAGTACCAAACGAAACGAATCCAAGTAATGCATACAAATACGTCAAAAAAGGTGCCTTAACCTACCGTCAGTCTAAGGTAGCAACTCTCTCCATTTTTGATCGTGATTCAACGATTAAGATTCAGGGTAAAGAAGTCAAAGTTCCATTTGCTGAAAAGCTTGTTGTCTCAGCTGGTACTGATTTCTTGACTGGAGCAGCAGCGGCGGCACCAATGTCAGTTGTCAACTTTGTCTGGATCTATGCAAATAACCGTTGGCAAGGAGTTGATCGTACTACTGCCACCAAGAATGCAATGATTGGATTCGCTAAGCCAATGCTGATTGGTGGTCTGATGTATACTGTTGCCAGCCAGTTTGCTGGGAGCGAATTAGCAATGAAAACAGCCGCAAAATTTGGAATTGAAAAGGCTAGCCGTGATGTTATCGCCAAGAGGACTATGGGTGCATTAACCGTTGTCGTTGCGGTTGGACCTGATGCAGTAAACTGTCTGGTTGGTAAGATTTCCTTTCAACAATTAGTTAAGAACACCGCTGTTACCGGCGCAGGTATGGCTGTTGGTGGTGCTCTAGGTACTGCTATTCCGGTTCCTGTTGTGGGTACTCTTGCTGGAAGCATGCTTGGAGGCTTTGTTGCCAAGAAAGTATTGGATCATTTCTCTGAGGATGATAGCGTCATTATGGCACGAATTGCAAAGCAAGAGTTTATTGAAGTCGTAATGTTTATGCCTTTGACCAAAGAAGAATTTAATGATATTGCTCAAACGGTTTTCGATCCCAAAGAAGCGCCTAAGCTGTTTAAATTGATGTTCCAAAATGGGGGACGTGATCGCGAAGGTATCGAAAAATCACGTAAATACATCGATGAAACCCTTGAAAATCTGGTTGTTTCTAAGTTTAAGGCTCGTGAATCTTTTGATGATGAAATCATTGAAGCAGTACGTGATGAATTCGGTAATTTTGAAATGGCAGCCAATTAATATATAGCATCAAAACAGGCTCATGGGAATTCCCACGGGCCTGATGTTGTATTAAAGTTATTACATAGATGAGAACTGCACCATACGTAAATCATCCTTGGCAAAAGTGTAGGCTTAAACGCTCTCGATGCAGCGAGGATCCCAAGCCTAGTCAAAGAAAAGGCCGTGATAAATATGCTGAAAAATGATGTACCAACCAGCGACATAAGCACATTGAAAAACTCACCATCATTAGTCTTTGAACAGGCTGCCAAAACTCAAACTGGCGTATATATTTTGGATCATAATGTACCGAGCGGCGTGGTCATGTCAGTTAATGACTACGAAAAAATGGTTGATGAAAATGAGCGGATACTTGATGAGATTACTGAATTAAAGGCTATGATTCGCCTTAGCAACGCTGCTCCAGAATTAGTCAGCGACTATCAAGTTCGAGGCGAAATAGCCTTGCAAGAGCCGGTTATTGATGAGAATGATGGCTGGGAATAACTGGCTTAGATTCACTCACTGTCATTGCGCAATAACCAATATTTGTATTGGCAAAATGTAGGCGATAAAACTAAAAAAGGCATCCCCATATCGGAGATGCCTTCACCCCCACATGCAATGGGGAAAACATATATATCTTGATCCATTCATCACATTAACATCAGGATCACGCCCGCATAAAGCGAGGAAACAATCCTAGTATATAACGTCAAAGTAAGAAAGCAACCCCAGTTTTGGAGCTGCTTTCTTTTCGTTTGAACTTGGCTAATACATCCCGAATCTACTTATGAAAAATCACTCGAGGAAAGCCGACTTATTTTTTCTTCTTAGACTTGTCATCCGCTTCTTTAAGATCGTCCACAAGTCCATCGCTAATTAGGTCATGGATGAACTTGCGCGCTACCGAATCCTTAACATGAATCACCTTGGTTCTGCGTGATTTTCTGCGCAGAGAAGCAGCAGATGCCATATAAAAAATCCAACTGACAAAGCTGCCAGCCACCAAGAAAAGCTCGTTTTGAAAGACACGCATGCCGATAAAACCAGCCCCAAAAATCAGCAGCATCAGAACCAGTACGATCGTTTTTTGTTGGTTCACTCTCTCTTGTTGCCGCTTCATCAATATGAGCTGCGGATTGCCTTGGGGGATGATGGATGCGAATCTGATATTGAGCATCAGCAGAAGAGTTTCCAACAGAATTACCAGCAGCATCGATATCCCTATGATTCTAATTACAATACTCATCAAATCGCCTCTTGCGTTTAATTTATGGTTCGATTTTTTGCTTGTATGTATTAAGGATACCGCAACTTAAATGGGTATTTTACATGATCAAAAGAACTGTTAGTACAAGTTGGATACACGTTATAAAAATTCAAAAACAAAGACTGATAACAGCTACACCAATCGAATTTTTTGGCACGACTTAAAATAATCTCCTCTTTTCTATTTTTTAGTCGTAAAGAGCATAAGGGGAATCTACTACTGACACGTCAGCAGCCCGTCAGTGACGGGGATTCGGGAGTAGCCTCAGATTTCCTCGTCTGCGCCTATAATGACTCCTCAATGCGTACTTTTACCTACCCAAACCGAGTCTGCAACGCGTCTATCTTTGATTTGAGAATTCTCTACGTTTTTGATCAAAAGCTGAGTCAAAATCCGACATGATGTTGTGCAATTTTAGACTGCCATTTTTGTACAATTTTGCTTTGCCGTTTCTGTACATTTTTAAACTGCCAACGAGAATTTTGGCAAAATGTAGGCGATAAAATCCAATAGCAAATCATTCATAATTAGTCTGGCTAGCAACACGAAGTTCCGAATAAAAATTGACAAAATGTAGCTAATGAAGTCGTTGCAAACGAGTAGAGATGACCTCGAAAATATCAAAATACAGGCAATCAAAAAGAAGCGATCTCTGGAATTCCAGTGGTCGCTTCTCCTAAGTTTAATCCCATAATTTATAGGTCATAAAACTAGTAGCTTGTAGTATTAAAGTTCTCTAAATTATAGTTATGAAATCATTGATAATGCGCTTTTATAAGCTTCTTTATCTGATCTTAAGCAAAGTAAGATGCCAGCAGCAATAAATCCTTGAATAATGTGAGTAGCATCTGGCTTTATTTCCATCAGAAATTCTTCAGGGGATACAGAAAATCGACTTATTGTCTTTTTTCGATTGTTAACATCTTTTCCAACGAACATAGAACTTTGAATATCATAATAAAAATCCAAATGGGAAGAAGCATTTCTAACTCGCCTATCTAAAAGACAAGTTAAAAAACTCCAATCTATTTTTGAGTGGTTTAGACGATTTATTAAGGCTCCAGCACTCTCAAAATATACCTTTTGAATATCAAAATCTTGATGATTCACTAACCGATCAATACATACCAAGCGCACTAAAATTTTTTTATCCAACTCAAAAGCCATTTTAAAATCTTCAGTTTCCATATTTGCTAAAATCATCCTAGAGAAAGACGGATTCTCCCCCCTACCTTTAATATATTCATTCAAGCTTAGATGATAATTTATGTAGTTATCATATGCTTCTTTGTCACTAATAAGCTCATTTTCTTCAGTTCCTAATATAAAAGAACTTATTAATTCAAACGTCTCATTAGCACTTAAGTCAGTTGCTAGGTTAAAGATGTCAAAGATCCTTTTAGTGACCATTTTTAACTTATTCTTTGCTACAGTATCATTACTAAAAATCTCATTAAAGTCATGTAAAAGCTGAACTGAATTAATAACCAAATGTATCTAACCTCTTTATAACGCCGTTTGTGAAATTAAGCTAGAAAAATTCAATAATTATAATATCATAAGTAAACAATAGAGTATCAGGCTCGCAGATTTTCTGTGAGCCTATTTTCATATGCAGATCATTCTCCAGTCACAATGCCACAAGTGATTAGTAACATGTGATTTGTGATTAATCACATGTGTCCCAGCGCACTCTCAGCCCATCAAAAAAGCCGTCCAGATCCAGACGGCTTTCTTAATTAAAGCTCTTTACCATTGTTGGCAATTACGTCACGATACCAGTAGAACGAGTCCTTCTTGTATCGTTTCTTGGTCCCATCGCCATTGTCATCAATATCAACATAAATAAATCCGTAGCGCTTCGACATCTGTGAGGTGGAGGCGCTGATCAGATCAATCGGTGCCCAGCTGGTGTAGCCAAGCAGGTCAACACCGGCATCGACTGCCTTCTTCATTTCGCTGAAGTGCTGCTTGAAGTAGTTGATCCGATAATCATCGTGAATGGTACCGTCGGCGTTCAATACGTCCTTGGTTCCCATCCCGTTTTCAACCACAAACAGCGGCTTTTCATACCGATCATATAGTTCCAGAAGCGAGATGCGCAGGCCCACCGGATCAACCGTCCATCCCCATTCGGTCGTTGGCAGATAGGGGTTCTTGCCGCCGACCACGGTATTGCCGGAAGTCATCTCCAGGCCGCTTTCATCCCCCGCAGCCAGCAGTGACATGTAGTAGCTGAATGAGATGAAGTCGACCGTGTTTTCACGCAACAGCTTCAATTCTTCTTCGGTTGCGTCCAGCTTGATGCCGTTTTTCTTAAAGAAGTCCAGCACCAGTTTAGGATACCGGCCCTTAACCTGAACATCCGCACAGTAGTAGTTCATGGTGTTCTTGTTAAAGGCAGCCAGAACGTCCTCAGGCTTGGCTGTTGCCGGGTAGGTCGTCAGCTTGGTCAGCATGCAGCCAACCTGACTGCCCGGAATCATCTCGTGGCACATCTTGGTAACGATCGAAGAAGCCACGAATTGGTTGTGCAGCGCTTGATACTCATCCTGTTCAAGGTTGTCGCTACGGTCGGGAATGATTCCTGCGGAGATGAAGGGATGCCGTGTGACGCTGTCGATCTCGTTAAAGGTCAGCCAGTACTTTACGTCGCTAAAGCTTTCAAAGCAGACCTTGGCAAACCGCGTAAAGTCATCGATAACGCGCTTATCCGCCCAGCCGTTGTACTTAACCGCGAGATTCAATGGCATTTCATAGTGGGAGAGAGTCACTAATGGTTCGATGCCATACTTGCGCAGTTCCGCGATCACGTCTTGATAGTACGCAACGCCTTTTGGATTGGGCTTCGTCTCTTCACCGGTCGGAAAAAGCCGCGTCCAGGCAATCGAGAAGCGAAAGACCTTAAAGCCCATCTCGGCAAACAGCTTGATGTCTTCTTTGTAGCGGTGATACATATCGATGCCGCGCCGCTTTGGATAGAAGGTGTCGGACTGATCCTTGATGGCTTCTTCAACCTTTTTTGAATCAACGGCGACCTGTTTGCGATAGTCGTTGCCGGCATTTGGATTATAGCTGGCCACATCGGCAACCGACATGCCCTTGCCATCAACGTTCCAGGCACCTTCAACTTGATTGGCGGCTACTGCACCGCCCCACAGAAAATCATCCCTAAATCCCATTTGTTTCGCACCTCGTATTCGTTAAGCCGTGACCACGGGGAAGTCGAATTCCTCTTCGCCAGGCATCGTTACGACAACCATTACGCTCGTCTTGTAGTCAGCCTTTTCAACACCGGCAAAATCAACCCTGACTGCTGGATCGCCGGCCTTAACCTGCTGACCTTCCTTGAGCAGCATGTCAAAGTACTGACCGTTGAGCTTGACGGTATCAATCCCGATATGAACCAGCACTTCGGCACCTGCTTCGGTCTTGATGCCAAATGCGTGCCCCGTGTTGTAGACCATGGCCACCGTTCCACTGACTGGTACGCGCACCGTGTCGTCAGTCGGCTCAACCGCAAAGCCATCGCCCATCATGCCGGATGAGAACACCTCGTCTTCAACGGCGCTCAGCGGCTCTACCTTACCGGCAACCGGTGCTTCCATCTTTACACGGCCAACCCTAACCGTGGATGTGGAAGGCTGCGTTGCCGTTGCTTGAGCAGTTGCCTGTGCCGTAGCTGCATTAGCCGCAACCGGTGATTCCTGTTCTTCTTCTCTAGCTTCTTCCTTGATTTCCTCGCTGGCAGAATCCTTCCAGGTGAACAGACTGACTACGAATGACAGAACGAATGAGACGCCAAAGCCCCATAATGCGTGGATGATGTTGGCAGGACTGCTCTTATCAACGAAGATTGCCAGACTGGCCAGCCCAGGACCAACTGGAGCCAAGGCATGCAGGCCGATGATTCCGATGAAGGCACCGCCAACAAACGAGCTGCCCATAACGCTGAACAGGGCGCGCTTGTTCTGCAGGGTGATACCGTAGATAGCTGGCTCAGTGATGCCGCAGAGGGCCGAGATCCCACCAGAGATGGCAGTAGAACGCAGCTTGGCATCCTTGGTCCGGATAGCAATTGCAAAGCAAGTACCGGCTTCAGAGATGTTGTGGGCAAGGGATGCTGGCAAATAAAGCATTTCCTTTTTCAGCGATCCCAAAGAGGCAACCACGTATGGAACGAATGGCTTGTGCATCCCAGTAGCAACCAAAAGCGGCAGTACGGCAGCCAAAATTGCCATGGCAACCCAGCCGAAGCTCTTGTACAGCCAGAGAATTGCGGACGTGAAGCCTTGACCGGCAACGTAGCCGGCAGGGCCGAGGAACAGCAAGGTAACCGGCACCGTAACGGCGATTCCGACCATTGGCACCAGGAACATCCGCGTTGACTTCGGACTGTACTTCATCATCAGCTTTTCAACGCCCGCGTAGAACAGGACGGCCAGGATTGCCGGCAGCACCTGTGACGAGTATGTAACGTTGGTAGCGGTCATGCCAAACAGCTTAACGCCCTTAGCAAGTGCCGTAACCATGTCTGGCAGTACCAGCACGCTGACTACAGACATGGCCACCAGCTCATTGACGCGCAGACGCTTGGCCGTCGTAATGGCAACCAGCAATGGCAGGAAGTAGATTGGCGCGTTCCCAGCCATCGTCAGAACCTGATATGTAGTGCTGGTATCGCTCATCCAGCCAAACATCGCAAATAGCATCAGCATTGACTTCAGCACACCGCCACCCGCGATTGCCGGAATCAGTGGCTGGAAGACCGCAATGATGAATTCAAGCAGTACCTGATACCACTTGGCGTTGGACTTGGCCGGCCGTGCATTGCCCTTGGATCCGCCCGTGACCTTTTCAACGGCATCATACATTTCCGCAACCTGATTGCCGATTACGACCTGGAACTGGCCATTGCTGACGGTAGCTCCCATAACTCCAGGAACCTGCTTAACGGATTCAACGTCGGCCTTGTCAAAGTCGTTCAAAACAAACCGCAGACGCGTAGTACAATGCATCAGGCTAAGAATATTGCCTTCACCTCCTGCATATTTGACGATCTGCTTTGCGCTCTTGTCATAATCCATCTTACTCATTCCTTTCGTTTTGGATTTGAAAATAATTAGAAATAAAAATCGGCTCCGTGGATCAATGATTACCATCATCACTGGTTCAGAGTCGATTTTTTAAAATAGCTAACTTTATTTTATTTAATAAACTCTAATTATTTTTTAATGAATATTATGGTGTTACATACTACTAGCTATTTTTCCAAAGTCAATCGTTTGCATAGAATTTTGTATAAACGCATAACTCATTTGGCTGATTTTGACAAAAAAGCTTTGAAGACAAATTCCTTATTTACGAACACCCATTCGCATATTATAATAAAAAGCAAACAGATGTTCAGAAAAGGGATGATCAAAATGGACACTTCAGCAGAGCCGAGGGGAATCTTTCTCGTGATCGACAACAAGTCATTCTATGCCACGGTCGAGTGCACGATGCGCGGCCTGGATCCGCTCACCACGCCCCTGGTTGTCATGTCGGACGCCAAGAATACCGGTGGCGGATTGGTGCTGGCATCTTCTCCCATGGCCAAAAAGCTCTATCACATCTCCAACGTCAACCGCAAGCGCGACCTGCCGCTGGACAACCATCTGATCGTCGTACCGCCGCGGATGAACACGTACATCGAGAAGAATCTGGCGGTCAACAACATCTACCGCGAGTTCGTGGCTGACGAGGACCTGCTGCCGTATTCGATTGACGAGTCGATTCTGGACATTACGCATTCCTGGAAGCTGTTTGGGGATGACCCACTCTCAGTCGTCAAAAAGATCCAAAAGACCGTCAAAGATCGGCTCAAGTTGATAACCACGGTTGGCATCGGCGAAAATCCGCTTCAAGCAAAGATTGCATTGGACATCTACGCCAAGCACGATCCGCGTTTTATCGGCGAGATCACGTACGACACGGTCAAGGAAAAGATCTGGACCATTCCCGAGATCACTGACGTCTGGGGCATCAATCAAAAGACCGCCAAGAATCTGGCCAGACTGGGAATCAATACCATGAACGACCTGGCGCACGCGGATCCGTTCATTCTTAAGGAAAAGATGGGCGTTATCGGCACGCAGCTGTACGCGACCGCCTGGGGAATCGACCGGACTGATCTGGCCGAAGAGGTGCTGCCCAAAGATAAAAGCATCGGCAATTCACAGGTGCTGCCACGCGACTATTACAATGCCCGTGAGATCGAGATCGTCATTCGCGAGATCGGCGCTCAGGTGGCTTCTCGACTGCGCGCGCACAAGAAACAGGCGGGCGGGGTGTATCTGTCCATCAGCTATTCGCTTAGCGCGCCGACTGAAGAAACTGGCTTTGCCCATTCGCTGAAGCTTTCGGATTCCACGGTCAATCCCGATATCATCAACGAGCAGCTCGTCTATCTGTTCTATACATACTGGGATGGGGAGTCGCCCGTCCGCCGCATCAGCGTGGCCGCGACTCGGCTGGCCGACCGCTATGGCGAGCAGCTGGATCTGTTCAGCACGCCCAAGCACGATATGGTCAAGGTTGAGGACACGATTGACAAGATTCGGCAGTGCTTTGGCAAGACGGCAATCATGCGCGCATCGAGTCTGGAAAAGGGCGGTACGTTTATTGAACGAAGCAAACTGGTAGGAGGTCATGCAGGTGGACAGAGTTTGGAATAAAGATCAGGAAAGCACGCGGATCTGCGAGCGCATCAAGCGGAACTTTACCAACCGGCGCCGCACCAGATACTGGGTTTCCGTAGTTTATTACGAGCCGGAGCAGGGCTACAACATCTTCTTTAACATGCAGCCGCAAAATACCTACAGCCGCTCCATTCCGATTTCACGGCTGGCAAACTGCGCCTATTCCGAGTTGCTTGATATTATAACCGAGGTTCGGCAGACATATCACTTCACGCTCAACTATCTGAACTTCAACGAGGAACAGGTCCGTGAAATGAGGCGAATGTTCCGATGAAAATGGAGTTTTACGATGATGACGAGGCCGACAAGCTGGCCACGCAGTTCTTCAAGCACTATTACCATGATCGTGGCAAGATGAAGTGGGGCGGATTCTTATTGTCTGAGCATACCGCAGCCTTGAAAAGGGAATTAGCCAAGGAACAAAATAGTGATTCTAATCAATAATTCTTCGATAATGGATATGCATTCCGTTTGATTTTACGGCTATCATGTTACAATCGTGGTTGGGGTTGTTCTGCACGCAAACCCTAAACGCTATTACATAAGCCCCATTCCCCAAACCGGGCTTACCATACTTTTAGACGGTCATGTGCGATGTGGCCGCCTTTTTAATCGACATGATATAATACAATTGAGGCCATATAATTGTCATTCTAAGTGAGTGGCGGGGCGGTTGTATCTTCGTGATATGACCGTCCTTTTTTGTGTTATAATGGCACCATACTAATGGTAATTACTGGCGATCCATGCTTCCTAATCTGGATCGCCTTTTTTGTACACTAAAAACGCTGCTTCATGCCTTAGTCAGACATAAAACAGCGATATTAGTCAATTAATCATGTTTTTAATTTATTGTATTACGTTATTAACTGTGTCATATAAATAATTGAATTATTGTATACAACTATTTAATACATATTATTTTAACAGTGAACAAAATAATTATCTGAGAGAAGAATATTTAAGCTGCCTGTTTATCCACCATGGCTAATTTCTGCTGTAGCTCGATGCGCATCTGACCCAGCATTAGGCAGTGCTCAGGGCGGTTATAGATGGCAGGACCGTCCTTCATCATCTTGGTCTCGCCCTCAATCAAGCCATCCATCAAAGAACAGATATAAATGCGCTTCTCCAGCGTCCCGGTATCGGTTTGGTTAGTTTTAGTCAGCAGCCGCTCGCAAAGGATCAGACAGTCAAGCATGAGGTCATAGATCTGCTGATTGTAGACGGTACGATCGTTCATCTGGCTGAGTAGATCAAACTTCTTAACCACTTCTTCATAGGACTGGGTAAACAGCGCGGAAGCATCGAGCATTTTAAAATCCTCCTTTATAGCGAAAAAGCCGCCTGGACCAACTCCGGCCTGGGCGACTTTATTTAAGGGTACTTGATTAAAGTAAATAATCACCAAATCTTCAGACTGGGGATAGAATGATCATTCGGCCACCGATTCCCCATATCAAATCGGCTGCCTGCATCATAAACCAATCTCGTTAGCAGTGCCTATCAGTTTTCGAGCCTATCATATGGTCAAACTTGATAGGCTTTAATTTAGTTATATTATAGTACAATTATATATTTAAGCCCATGGATTACCGTAATACCAGGTACACAAAAAGCCGCGCTCTCAGGGAATGAACGCGGCGAGGAAGATAATCTGAAAAAGCATGAGGGGTTTGGGGGATGTACCTGGACTCATCCGGCAAGACATTCTCAGGCAGCATCCTTTCTTCCGCCCCTCTATCTATACTTTACGCAAGCAATCGTCTTTCGCATTTTTTTCTTGGATTTTTTTGAAGTTTTATGTGTAGGTTTTCTGTCACTTATCGTGTAGATTTCGGATATTTTCTACACGCCAACGATTTCTGTGATCATCGCCTACAAATTGTCCGAATTGTTGGGATAGAAAAACGTGTACTGTTGATGGACACGACTACCAGCAGCCAGATATGGCCACTCAAATGATGGTGATGGCCACTTGGGATGACATCAGCTGCACACGACAAGTACTATACAGGACCATATGCACCACAGTGTATATACATAGACTGCATATACAACCCCCAGGCCGGCGGAGAGGGAGTGGAACGAGGGCTCACTCGAGGCGATGGTAAGCATGGAACATGCGGCCCGCCGGAGAGGAGACCCGTGGAGCGGGAACGGAGCCGGCCTGGGGAGCTGCCTAAGCGGGGATGCCTTGTTTTTATAATGCAGATAATTCCATATCATATAGACTGATTTAATTTTTAGTATTCATTTATTTACTGTATAACGATGTACAATATATAACTGAATACTAATCTACAATAAATAACTGTATACAATTAATTGCTATCAATCATAATGGTGTCCTATCGACCAAATCAATTTGTTGTATACAATAAATAACCATGTATCATTATTTATTGTATATTTGTGTCAGAAAAAATTCAGCACAGTCCGACTCATAGACGATCAAATCTAATCTAAGTCTTAGCCACGTTGAATCAATTTCAGCTAAAGTCTATTTCAAGTTCAAGGTCATCGTTGTTCTGTACTGCGTCACTTAATCAAAATCACACGCTCAGAAATTATCCTGAATGATTGCACCTTTAAAGCTATCTGATATACGCGAATTGCTAGTTTGTAACATTACCGTTGCCTAAAATTTCCAGATTATGGGCCAAGATGATTGACTCAATTTGCGCTTGTAAACCGGCTAAGCTCCGAGTACAAGTTTGTTCGCTTCCTACTGCAGTAAGCTTGGCAAAGGTTGTCTCGATCAGACGTCTAGTCCGCTTTAAAGTTGGATCATTTTGTTCCTTATCTCCTTTCATATTTAATCGATATGGTGTCCAGAAGTTATAACCTCGTCGCGCAAATTCAGCCCGAAGATCTTTACTTACGTAGCCAACATCAGCCAGAATATTTGGGCAAGGGCAACCTTGCGTTACCGTTAAAGCTACTTTAACATCTGACAACGAGGCGGGAGTTACAACATAATTGAGGATTAGTCCGGATGGCGTCACTGCCATATGGACCTTAAAACCATAAAAATGTTGTTTCTTCGTAGCATTGTAACCTATGTCAGCATAGCCGGTAAACGCACAGGCATGAAAGTTGCGCACATATTGGCATAACGACAAAGGATAACTGTCAATGATGGCGATTGATCCGGGATTTGTCCAAGATAATAAGCCCCGACGAATAGCCTGTAATACCGGTCCCAGTTGCTTGATGCGCCGAGTAAAACGAGAATACTCAATCATCGCTAATTCAGGCAAGACATGCTTAACCAAACGATAGAGGGCCATCCAGGTGGTAAGTTGACAGTGAACTTTTAGGCACATGAGGGCCAATAAGTCTTCATCGGCAAGCTTAGTGTTATTGCCGTTACGACGATCGGTGAACCAACAAGGAACGAACCAATCAATTAGTATTTTAAATTAAGCCCTTTGATGATCAAAACGGGCTTGGAAATCCATGTGATTAAGACTAAACTGAGATTGGCTTAACCTGGTTAGGACTCCTTTTTTGATGTTACTTTGAGTCTAGCCCTGTTAGGCCCTTTTTGTTAATTATTACGAACTAGCAATTCGCGTAGATTTTATACAAAAAACGAGGAATTGTCTGATCTTTTGTATGATTTCAGAAAACAATTAGAATAATTAGAGGGTCCATAACTATTATAATAGCCCTCGTCAATCAGATAATTGAATTAACGAAAACATTGGGAGAATGTTTGCCAATCAAAGACAGCTACGTCCTCCACGAAGTCCAAGACACCCTGCTCAACAATTTCCGCTTTGGCCGCCGTAATTACACTATTTTTCAAGTTGGCAAAGCGACACTGCTGCGAGTCAGTGATGTCATGCGCTTAAAACAGGCCAATATTTTTAATCCGGACGGTTCTATTAAACAAAATGCGTTTATTCACGACCGAAAAACTGGTAAACCTAATACCTTATACCTTAAACCTGTTCAAACAGAGCTCTTATTGTACCGTCAATGTCTACTTGATCATCAGCTGGATTCTGAATGGCTCTTTCCTTTCGTATCAAACCACGCCTGGAATATTATCTAGGCGTTTTTTTAATGTCATGGTATTTTCTGGCAGAAAGGTTGCATTATTATGACTACAGTTGTAAACTAATAAGTGTTAAGAGACTACAAACGTAAACTTAGAATTCAATTAATGGAGGAAGCCAATTGAAGGATGCAAAGAATGTAACCATCACCGATTCTGAATGGATGGTTATGAGAGCAATTTGGACAATGGGACATGCGACTAGTCGTGAACTAATCGATGCTATGAACGAATTAGAAGGCTGGTCAGCTTCAACAACCAAAACGCTACTTCACAGGTTGATTCAAAAACAGGCGGTTGCGCAGCATGGCGGCAGTCGACCATTCACGTATAAGCCGGTTGTTGGCGAGAAGGAATCAATGGCGGCAGCGGCAGATGATTTGTTTGACCATATGTGTGCGATGCGGGCTGGTTCAACAATTGCCGGCGTTATTCAGTCAAGGGAACTCTCACGGGCGGATATTGCGAACTTACAGGCGATTCTAGCTGAAAAGGCCAAAACAGCGCCCGAGGAAGTTCAGTGTAACTGCTTGCCAGGTGATCAAACGTGTTAAGACTGTGGTGTTCTGTTTACTTTTAGGATTGCTGCACAAAAATCCAGAATCTGGGATTCCTGATGGCGGAAACTTATGAATTTTTGTCGTAATTCTCATTCATATAGTGGCATGGTGCTCCGCAAAGCAGAAGCCTAAATATAAGAATCTGGTGGGAAAATCCCGAGCCCGGGAATTTCCACACAAGGAACTTATATTCCGGCTTCTAACCGCTTTGCTACGCACACTTATTTTTAGGGGGTCGATAATCATGGCAAATAAAGAGGACCATATGAACATGAAAAACATGAGTGCTAAGAATATGGAAAATAATGAATCAAATATGAGTCATATGGATCACGATATGACCGAAACGGATCACAGCCAAATGAACATGAATCACGGTGATATGGATATGGCTGGGACCGACATGATGATGCACGGTGGCTCAATGATGCATATGGGGAATTTGAAAGTTAAATTTTGGGTCTCCGTTGTCTTAGCGATTCCAGTTTTACTGTTAGCACCAATCATGGGTTTAAACGTTTCCATCCTTAGTTTCAGTTCACCGCTAATTGTTGGCATTATCATTGTTTTGTTTGATACAGCACTTTACTTTTATGGCGGAATGCCATTTTTAAAGGGAGCTAAAGCGGAAATTCAGAATAAATCTCCTGAAATGATGACGCTAGTAACCCTTGGAATTTCCGTTTCGTATTTCTATAGTTTGTACGCATTTATTGCCAACAACTTCTTAAACCCGGCAAATCATGTAATGGATTTTTCGTTCGAACTTGCAACCCTGATTTTAATTATGCTTCTAGGACACTGGATTGAAATGAATGCATTGATGGGAGCTGGGGATGCCTTACAAAAGATGGCGGCCCTGTTGCCTAAGACGGCCCATCTAGTTACAGATAATGGTAAAACAAAAGAAGTGCCAGTATCTGATTTAAAAGTTGGTCAAGTTTTCCAAGTGCGTTCAGGTGAGAGTATTCCAGCCGATGGTGTTATTACGGCTGGGGAATCGACCGTGAATGAAGCACTGGTAACCGGTGAATCTGCTGCCGTTACCAAGAACGTTGGCGATAAGGTCATTGGTGGTGCAACCAACAATAACGGGACGCTAACGGTTAAAATTAGTGGTACTGGTGACTCCGGCTATCTTTCTCAAGTAATGAAAATGGTTCAAAATGCCCAGCAAGCTAAATCTAAAGCAGAAGATAAAGCTGATTTAGTTGCAAAGTATCTATTTTACGCGGCACTTGGTGTTGGGATTATTGCTTTCTTTGCCTGGTTACCCCAGGGATTGGCGACTGCAATGACGATCATGGTGACTGTCTTCGTGATTGCTTGCCCGCATGCATTAGGATTAGCGATTCCATTAGTGGTTTCTCGTTCTACTACGATTGGCGCTCAAAATGGGCTATTAATTCGAAATCGCCAAGCCATTGAAGCAAGTCAACATGTTAGCCACGTTCTCTTAGATAAAACTGGCACGCTAACAGAAGGTAAATTTACGGTGAATGCATTGATTCCAAATGATGGGATTGACGAAACAACGTTATTAAGCCGACTGGCCGCCCTTGAAAATAATTCGACTCATCCGCTGGCCCAAGCAATCATTACTGAAGCCCAAGCGAAGAACATTGAAGTCATTGCGGCTGAAAAGTCTCAAAATATTCCGGGCGTTGGTATTTCTGGTAATATTGATGGCACTGACTATATGATTGTTAATGGTAACTATTTAACGAAGCAAGGGATCAGGTTTGACAAGGCCACTGCTGATAAATGGGCTGCTAAGGGTAATTCCGTCAGCTTCCTATTGCAAGGCACCCAAGTTCAAGGAATGGTTGCTGAAGGCGACACCATCAAAGCGGGTGCTAAGGGATTAATTAGTGGTCTTCAGAGGCGAGGAATTACCCCCGTAATGCTCACTGGCGATAATCCAAAAGCCGCGGAACACGTTGCTAACTTACTAGGATTGACTGAATTCCATGCAGGCCTATTACCAGATGATAAGCAAAAGATTGTTACTGATTATCAAGCAAAGGGCAATCACGTCATCATGGTTGGTGACGGCGTAAATGACGCACCAAGTCTTTCCGCGGCCGATATTGGAATTGCAATTGGTGCCGGAACCGATGTCGCCATTGATTCCGCTGATGTTGTGTTGGTTAAATCAGAACCCAGCGATATTTTACATTTTCTTGATTTGGCTAAAATCACAAATCGGAAAATGGTTCAAAATCTCTGGTGGGGAGCAGGCTACAATATTGTCGCAATTCCACTCGCTGCCGGTGTGTTGTCATTTATTGGAATCATTCTAGACCCAGCCGTTGGTGCTGTGGTCATGGCGATGTCGTCAATTATCGTGGCAATTAATGCGATGGGATTGACTGGTGAAAAGATTAAAAACGTGTAATTAAGTGATGACCAAAAGAGGAGGCCTTTTTTGGTCCACCGATCAACCATAGGACCAAAAAACGGACTAAGAATCACCATTGGCAGCATTCCTAAAATAGTAGCAATGCTCAATACCGTTGCTGAACCGGTTTTCTTGGTCAAATACCAAATAGTGGTGGCTTTCTTGATTATCAAATAATTTTTCACCACTTCTATAAGTGGCGCTGGCAATGGCACTGCATCCTTTACCAGCACTAATTAATAAATAACCCCTAACGAATCCCGAAAAATAAACCCCTAGCTAGACGCAACGTACAATACCCCTTAGGGTTGACACTTGAAATAATAAAAGTGTCAGTCCTAGGG
>ERZ839489.927-NODE-927-length-23135-cov-2.927686_pt1 | contig 23135 bp, 19 predicted proteins | sample MGYA00519938_ERZ839489 | MGnify/ENA primary metagenome ERZ839489 (study PRJEB31850, sample SAMEA3708846) | human gut metagenome | biome: human gut; feature: human-associated habitat; material: faeces | place: China | collected 2014 ...
GAGGGCCTCCCTGTTCAGACTGTCAATATCACGGAACACACGTGCCACCAGGAAGTTCTCCTTCACATATTTCACTACGTTCTCGACCTTGCCTTTTGACTCGGGATCGGCCTTATGGCAGAACACCGGCTGGAAATGCTGCTCCCTGACAAACGTCTGGAACTTCCTTGTCAGCATCAGGTCCCCCAGGTTCTCCCGGGAGATCAGCACCCTGTCCTGGTCATAAAGGATCTTTTCCGGTTTCCCTCCGAAATACTCAAAAGCACACTCATGTGCATAGATGGCGAGTTCCGTGTCGAAAGGGCGGCGGGCGAAAAAGGTGAACTTGTAACGTGAACGTGCCAGGACGATCGCAAAAAAATAGACTTTCGTGCTTCTGCCGTTTCCCGCTGACATCCATTTCTCCCCGAAATCCGCCTGCGCATACTCCCCGTAGGGGGTGTCCGGCAGTTTCTCATAGTCCCTGCGTATCCTGGCCTCCGACTTCTTTCCGATGCCATATTTGCAGCGCACCTTTTCTACAAAATTGAATACGGTCTTGTCGCACACTTCCGGGAAATCCGGATAGCATTCCTTAAGCCAGTCATGTATCCTTGCGGCCGATATATACGGATATTCCTCCAGAGTCCCCCGCACATACTCCTCGTATCCTGCCAGTTTCAGCGTGTATTTGCGATGCGAATTCCGCCGCCTTACAAAATCTTCCCGGGACATCTGCAGATATCTCCGCACGGTGCTTCTGTCCACTCCCAGGTGCTTCCCGATCTGTGTCTTGTTTAATCCTTTTGACTGAAGCTCTCTAACCTTGTACCACATATACTGTTTCTCTTTAAAAAATCGGCTCGTTGTTATCATAATGATGTCTGTCTTTTTGAGCCGGCAAAGATAGGCATCCCCGGAAAAGTGCTGTATTCACATTTTCCATTTTCCTGCTGGTAAAGTTACAAATTACATGCATGGATAAGAATTCCCCGCATTGGGCGGGATATACGGAACGGCCGTACTTGAAAAAACATTCATTCCGGATAAAAGTGAGAACAAGGTTATTTTTTATCGGGTGTGAACTGTAGCGGGGACGGGTACTATTCTTCAGACTGCCATTCCCGGAACTGTCGTACCTTTTTTACCAAAGACAATGCCGCCCTCCTTGAGAAATGTACGGGGGAAAACGTTTGGCAGGGAGGTGAACGGTATTCTGCAATTTACTTAAAAAGTATATATGTATAATAATAGAAAAAGTAAATCATTGCCTGAAGTTTTATATGTAAGTTACTTGTTTCTATAAAAAATCCCCACTTTCCCTTGAAAGGAAAATGGGGACACGGTAATAATAAAGGAGAGCCGTCCGTTATATTTCTTTTGCATATCCTGTCCGTATGAGATCGGATAGGAATTTCTCCGGAGTATCGGTGGCAATCCTCACCCCGGCCTGCACCACATAACGTTCGGCAAAATTGTGCATATACTGCTCGTCGGTACAGTCGGAATCCATCCAGCTGCCCACACGGAGTTCATGCACAAACTCTTCGGCGTTGCCGGCAACGATACGCTCGTCACCAGGCAACATATATGTCTTCTTGTTCATATTATTCATACGGCTAATTTTTTTGTTCTTAATTTATAATACAACTTTTGTTTCTCTCCCAGGAAAGGAAAATCTTCCAGTCTGATTCCTGCAGGCAGAGAACCCACGGATGCAAAGGTAATCATTCTGTCGAGAAAACACACCCAATTTTCTATTTTTGTAAAACTGATGGTTCCCGAATGCTGGCGGAACTCTACCGTCCTGTGGCGTGAATAGGCTTGAAGGTTCACTTTCATATACCTGCTGGGGAACAGCCCCTGAAGTTCCCTGATGTTTCGTGCCGAGCGTATCCGCTCATCGGGAAACTGGATGAGGGAGCCACAGTAAGTGTTGCTGCCGCCCCTGCGCGAGGCTGGCATGAACTTGTCTATTTCCGCTTCGGCATGCTTGTAGGAAAGCAGCAGGTTCCGCCATGTAGTGATGTTGAAGTCCTCCGCATTCATGTGCACATGCAATCCGCAGCTTCCATTAATCTTGACATTACAGGAGTCCAGCACCCAGCAGACCCTCTCCAGCTTCTCCAGTCCGTCCTCTCCCTCCAGTATGGGGCTTACGAGTTCGAATGTGTCATTCCCGTTCAGACTGCTGTCCGTTACCAGTTTCCAGTGCGGACGGAGGTCATGGTTGTATCTTTCCGAGGCCACCTCGATTCCCGCTTCCGTCAGCTCGCGTACGAGCCGCTGGCATGTGCAGTTATAGGCTTCTATCTCGACACCGAATTTCCTTCTGAAAGAATAATCAAGTTCGGGTGTGGTGGTGGCGGTGGGAGTCCCTGCGGATACGATCAGCCCCTCGTCCCTCATTCTCTTGTAGACATTCCATACAAACCCACGGTTTCCACGGGTTACAAGATCGGCAATTTCACGGTGGGTGAGTCCGAGCAGCAGAAGTTTTCGGATTTTCGAGGTCTTTGTACCGTCCTCGGCTAAAATGGTTCTAATTTGTTCATTCATAAGATGTTATCTCCTTTATTATCACATATCAAAGGTAATGATTTTTCTTCGAATATCCAAGTTTTATCATGCTATTTATCAGCGTGTTAGCTTTGTTTTGCTTCTGCTAAAAGTTGTATCCGGTATTTCTGTGAGCCGTTTTTCCTTCTTTCATGGGGATTTTTCCACATGCCCGTCATTTCCTCCATACGTTTTCCCCTTTTCTGCATGTCATTTCTTTTCATGGGATGGACCTCCCCTAAAAACGCCTTGTTCCGGACATGCCACGCTGCCCTTCCTTACCGGGGGGCTAAGGGGTTCATCCCCTTAGTGAATTCCTAATAAGGAAGAGCAAGAGGTGTTCCCGCACACGTGAACATGAATCGACGCATAGCGTTGATATACAATAGTTTAATTATATGCAATGTTACAGGTCGCGCATACATTTGTATGCACCTTTTCTCCTTTCTCTCTGGTTCGCAGTGGGTTAAGTTGTGGGCATCTCCGTATGCGTGTCCGATATTTTACTAATTTTCAGCAAGTTATAAAACTTTTACCTCTCTGCGACAGGTGGCGCTTGCAGGAGAAAACAAAAACAAGTAGCTTTGTGACAGCTATTTACATGTATAACTAAAACGCATACAACATGAAAGAACATTCAATAAAGTCGGTCAGGCTTACTCCCACGGTAAAAGCCCGTCTGGACACCTTTAAGGGAAGCGATACGGTCAGTGTCTGTGTGGACAGAATGATTACTTTTTTTGAAATAACGGGATTCAACCCCCGTTACGCATCCAAAAATCCGACAGCCTTGGTGGAGAAAAGAATTGAGGATCTTATTAAGATCATAAAGTCCCAGGAACGTGACATCTTCAAGCCCATTCTTGATAAACTGGTCGGCATGGGAGGCGGCCTCCATGAATCCCCGGACTATGCAAGGCTGATGAATGAGATGCATGATCTGCAGGAAAGGAACAGGAAGCTCCAGCAACAGCTGGCGGAGTACGGGGAGGGCTCCCCGGCGGATGTGGAAAAAGAACGGGAGAAGCTCCGCAGGCTGGCAGAACTGATAAAATTCCAGCTCAATCCGGACAAGTTCCCGAAGGTGAAATTCAATGATGATGTCAAGGTTCCCGTCAGCACCCTGCAGCTGCTCATCAAGAAGATCAACGAGGAATATGTACTGTAAAGTCCACCGGCCTGTAAATACTCCGGGCGTGTCGGACAACAAGGGAAAATGCGTGCAGCTGGTGGAATATCTCAGCAAGGAGCTGAAGGAGGAACGTCCTTATTATGATAATTTTTTTTCACAGAAAGAGGACTATGTGACCCCTCTGACCGTCATGCATCATATGGACAACAACCACAGGACACTGAAACGGAACGACGACAAGTTCTATATGCTCACCATCAATCCCAGCGGTGAGGAGCAGCAGCACCTCATTGAAAAAGTGACCGGGGAAAAGACCGGTGAATTCCCGGAGCTCTCCCCGGAGCAGCAGAAAGAAGTCCTGGCTGAAATGAAACGGCTCACCCGTGAGTGCATGGATGAATATGCCCGTAATTTTTACCGGGAGAAGATCAGGTCCGGTGACGATCTGGTATGGTATGGGCGTGTGGAAACAGAACGCCACTATAAAGGCGATGATCCCGAGGTGAAAGCCGGCAAGGCAAAAGCCGGTGAAAGGAAGCCGGGACTGCAGCTGCATGTGCATATTATCGTCTCCCGCATGGACAGATCCCAGACCGTGTCCCTTTCCCCGCTGTCCAAGAGCAGGGGAAACCGGCAGGTTCTCGACGGCAGGGATGTGGTGGTCGGCTTTGACCGTTCCCAGTGGTCCGCCCGGTGCGCCTCCAGGTTCAACCGGCTGTATGGCTACTTCCCTTACTGCCGGTCCAAGGATGAGGGCCTGAAGGAATATTCCGGGGAATGGAAGGTAAGGAACGAGTTGCGGAACGAGACTGTATCGAGAATCAAGCGTGAGATCCTGCACGGGGAGTTCAGGGAGGAAAGGCGGCTGTACATGAATGTCTGCCGTCTGTACCGGTTCGTGGTGAATCCCAGGAAGGCCATCATCCAGGAACTGAAAAGGCTGGGGACCGATCTTCTGACCGGAAGGGAAAGATGAGGGCCGGTCCGTTCACTCACACGGGAACAGCTCCCGTACCTCCTCAAGAATCCTTGCGAAGTTCCTGCCCAGCTCTCCCGGCTCAAGGACCCGAACATCGGGCAGGGGCTCCTCGTTCCTGTCGTCATACATCTCCAGCTTTACCTTGAAGTAGCTGACGTTGGCACGCGTGGCGGAACCGATGAACTCCCCGGGTTCCAGATCCGCAAAATCCTTTCCCTGATAGATGTCCTCTTTCTGGGACGATACGGTCACGCTCCTGTTCGTGCTTCCCCCGCTTTTTCCCGCGCTGCGGGATCTCCGTTCCTTTTCCTCCTTTCCGAACATCATGGGATAATATTTCAATGACTCCACGTCTTTGGTCCGTCCGAAAAACTGGTTCCCGAAGTTGGCTTCCACGGATGAACGGTCGAGCCTGCCATACTGGTTCTCCACCTTGGAACCGGACTGTGTTAAAAGAACAAAGGCGCAAAGATACTCACGCAGGACGGAAGGCAGCGTCTCAAAGTTTTTGATATTGACTGTCGTCATCTCGTCCAGGAAATAGACGAAAGGAACCTTGTTCCGCATGGTGAACTGCCGGGAAGATATGGTCATGAGCATGCCGATGACCGGAGCATAGACCGAGTTCTTGGAGAAGTTGTTGCTGATGGCAAAAAGTTTCGGATTTTCCGGATCGATCAGGTTGAAATCGAAATCGTCCCCTGAAAGGACATAGGCGATCTCCTCGTTCTGTGAAACGGTGGCCAGATTGTTACACAGCGTGGAGAGATAGGATGCCTGGGTCTTCTCGGAACCTTCCGCCTTCAGATAGGCGCCGGCCAGCATTTCCGACACGAGGTTCTGCTGCAGGAACAGGGAGAGCTGCCTTGCCGAGGCGGTCATGATGAAGGCCAGTATATGCGGCAGCGTGCAATGCTCGGGGAACTCGTCCCAGAACCGGAACGCCACGCCGCGGAGGATGCCCAGACCTCCGGCGACCCATTCGTTCTGCTGTTCCTTCTTGGGAAGCAGCGCGAGCAGCACGTCCTCCATCAGCTGGATCAGTTCCGTGCGGTCCCTCACCACCTTGAGCGGGTTGAACCGGTACGACCGTTCAGGCCTGTCGAAACTGACATAGTAGAACTTGTGCGGATACCTGTGCCTTTTAATGAGGTTGTAGGCGGTACGGGTATAGTCCGTATCCTTGAAGTCATAGATGAATCCGGCGAATCCCAGCCGCATGTATTCGCTCAGAAGCCATTTTCCGATACTTTTCGTCTTTCCGGAACCGGCCCCTCCGTAAACCAGGAAGTTGGAGTAATGGTAATAGAATTCGAGCCGGGACTCCCGGATTCCTGACCTGACCGGCAGCCGGATGGGATCAGCCCCGTTCCCCTTTGCCGGGGTTCTGGACAGGTCCCATATCCGGGAAAGGAAGAGGATTATGAACGAGGCGGCCGCCGGACACAGCATGTATCCGGGGAAGAACAGGTGGGCCAGAAAGGTCTCGCCCGAGAGGCATGCAAGAAATGCGACCAGGTTGACATACCATCTCCGGCTCAGCATGCAGCAGGCCGTTATCAGTGACAGCACTGCCAGAAGCGACAGCTTGCAATAGAAAATGTAATGTTCCATTGTACTTTTTTAGTTTTTACAGCTATTTACTTTATTAATATCATACTTTATAAGTAATCCGGTCCAATTACTGCATTTCCGCCTGGAAGGAGTGTCCCTTTTCCCCGGCCGGAAACAGACACCTGACCGTATATCCGGAAGGGACCCGTACCATGACCAGGGGGCTTTCACATCCCGGCAGCACGGTAGGCCGTCCCCTCAACAGGGAGATCCATCTGGCCGGGGATATCCTTTCCGGCCTCGCGCCGGCTCCACGGATAGTCTCCAGCATCATGGTCATGTCATGGGGGACACCGTTCACATACAGGGTGGCCCCTTCTCCGGAAATCCGGATTTCCCGCCTTCCCCATGAAAGGCTTATAGTGTTTTTTTCACCGCACTCGTCCATATCTTATTTTTCCGTATCCTGTTTTACATTTCCATTCCCGACTCTCTTGCACTCCCCGGTGACACACCGGATATCCTCATCCCGTATCCGGCCGGTTCCCTTACGGCCATGAGCTTCCTGCCGTCGGGAAGGATGATGCCGCCGTTAAAGACGGCTTTCCAGTCCTCCTGCCCGAGAGAGGCGGGGCTGATCCCCGCTTTTCTCATCCGTTCCAGAAGGGAGGTCGCATCCGTTTCGACCCCTTGCCGCCTGAGAACCGCCCGCCCGTATCCGCAGGAGAGTTCAAGGTCTCCTCTTGCCGTCTGTATTACGGCCGGTTCCGCAATTCCGGTGAGATTTTTCCGGCTGGCGGCGAGTATGCCCCTCAGTTCCCTTGTGCCGATTTCCAGGCAGAAGCCCAGCTTTCGGAGGAGATTCCGGAAGGCGGTGACAATCCTGTCCCATGAGGATTGGTCCGTACCGGCCTCGGCCATCCGGGCCAGATACTCTTCCGTTGCGACACGTATGTCCGTCTTGTCTGCAGCCGCCATCCGGAGAATCTCATCCCGTACTTTTTCTCCGCATCCGTTGAAGATGTCATCCAGAAAAGCATCCATATGCTTGGGACCTGCAAGCTTTCTGAGGCCGTAATGTGCCACACCCTCATGCAGCAGGGTACGCTCGACGTCCGCTTTCCCCCGGGCATGTGGAAGATACAGGCAGATACGTTGCGAGGGGATGTCATACCAGCCCCGGATGTCTTTCCCGCAGGAGAGCAGGTCGCGTATGTCGGGAGAGCCTGCCTCGTCGGCATGACGGATCACTTCCACCGGAATATGCAGTTTCCCGGCCAGAAAAGACACATGACGTGCGAGCTCGTCCATCCGGACGTCCCTTGAAAGGAATATCTGCCCGTCCCGGGCGATATCCTCGGTGGAAACGGCAAGCGTGTTCCGTCTTTGGGCGGAAGTAAAATCCAGCCTGCTTTCCACATTGCGCGCTTCCACCTCCCCGGCAGTGGAACGGTATTCCTGTATGCCGCTTTTAAACCGGCCGATGTCATTCACCAGGTCAAAGATGTTCTCATATCCGTACTTCTCAGCCACGAGGCTGAGGGGATAGTCATAATGTCTCAGTATTGTCCCGTAGGGCACTTTCCGGTCAAGTGCGGCAAATATGCCTTTGGGGGTATTGTCGAAACCGCCGCCCTCCAGAATCCTTCCGTCAGTGGCCCGCACGATGTCCAGGATCACATTCTCCACCGTGTTTTTAAACTCCCCGGGATTGCTTCCCCGCGCAAAGCCCTCCATGGTCTGTATTGCGTGCTGTATCTCATGGGCCAGGACAGACCTCACATCATCAGTCCGGGAGATGTTTATCACGATTCTGTTGTCCGGATGGAGGTAGCCCCCGCAATAGTCGGCCGACGGCAGGTCCACAAATTCCAGCCGGGTCCGTTTCATTTCAGGATAGGCCTGGAACAGTTCATCGTCTTTCACATAGTCATCAAGATAGATCCGTTCACGCAGCTCGTCCTGTTCCTTCAGTCCGGCTGCCAGCTCCGTCAGTTCCTCAAACCGTTTCCACTCCGCTTCAGAGAGTGTTTCGCCCTCTATCTGCCGGTCAAGAAGATTTTCAAGCTCCCCATGCCAGGACTGTTTTTCCAGCAGTCGTGAATAGCCCAGATCTCCGGCCGGATGGTATTCGAAATCCGCCGTCTCATAACGCCACTTGCTATCAGCCCCGCGTTCCCAGCCTGTCGCCGCCTTTATTGTTCCGGCATCCTTGCCGGACTTTTCCATTTCGCGGGCGACGGCGAGGTTCTCCAGCCGCAGGGAGGCCCCTTCAGACCGGTCAAGTCTGGAGGCCCCTTTCTCTCCGATGAAGCGGAAACGTTCATGTGCGGTTATCTTCAGGTCGGCCTCGCTGAAAATGACATAGTTCCGCGCGCCGTCAGCCCGGCCGCCGGTTGAACACTCCGCCGGATAGTCAATCCCGGTAAAACCCGCCCGCGAAAGAAACCCGCTGGCAAGCCGCTGTGAATCGGTATCCCGGTCCGGATTCATGAACATATGGTCCAAAAAGCCGTAGAACTCTTTCCCGCTGTTCCATACATGCGACCTGCCGCTCCAGAACTCCGCCGTGGCTTCCGGAAAGAAGAAACGTTCCTTGCGGAGCTGCAGGAATATCTTTCCCTGCTGCTCCGCGGATACCGGCCTGTCCCAGTACAGATAGTTCATCCCGTTGTCTTCCGGAATTTCCACCGTATAGAGGTGGCGCGGCGGCTCAATGCGTATCCTGCCCGCATCTATGTCGGAAAGCAGCTCCTGCTTCTGCCGCTCGAATGCCTTCCTCCGTCCGCTGTGTGCGCTTGCGATACGCCCGTCCATATACACGGAAGAAATGTTCCGTTTCAAACTGTCCACATCGGTGGAAGAAAGGATCTGGCGTTTCCATATTCTCCATACCTCATCAAAATAATATTCGTTGTCAAGCACCGGGGATAAAGGCTCCCCGTCATAGGTGATGTGGTTTCCCCGCTTTATACCGATGGCCGCATATTTGCGGGCGATTCCTTTCACTTCCGTCACGTATGTCCCCCATCCGTAGGCCTGCGCCCCTTCACCGGTTCCGGTAAAGGCATGGTCGAAATGCCCGAAGGAGGCCGGACTGCCGTGATAGACCTGACGGAAGCGGATGTTGTCATTTGATGTGGAAAACGCGCCCGTGTTTTCATAAGCGTCCTTCAACTGTCCGGGAGACATCACGGCTATGTATTTCACTCCCTCGTCGTAACCGACAAGCCCGTCATAGCCCGCCTCCCTGATTTTGGACAAAAACTCCGGGGTTTCCGTCAACATCCAGCAGTTTCTTTTGCTTGATGCCAGCTCCAGCGCTTTCTCCGGGGATACCGTACCTCCTTTTCCTCCATAAAAAGACAGGACAGGTATCTCGCTGCCCAATGACTGCAGGATTTTTTTTACGGCCTGCCCGTCTTTCGGGTCAAAAGGGTTTCTTGAATTTACATACAGGTCATACACGTATCCTTCTTCCGTCCATTGTTCATTGCCATATTTGTCATCAGGCATGCTCATTGCACGCGTCTCTGCAATACCTCTTGCCTTTTCCGCATCGACGGAGGTGAAAATCAGGCCGGAATATTCACCGCCCTTGAATGTGTGGAACGGAGCCTTTTGGGGTATATAAGTGATCCCGTCCCTCTGCCATCCCCTCTCGGGAGTAATCTGGTCTCTGCGCAAAGGTGTTCCATGGTGGACAACCAGAGGCTCGCCATTCTCATCGACAATCCTTGAAGCTGCCTCCGGTACATTTTCCCAGTCTCCAAACCAGTTCTTGAATGCTCTGGTGCGCACTTGGACCCACTGCCTCTCATTCAGGGAAGTCGGACTGCCGTTCGGAGCTTTCATGTATATGCCGTCCGCCTTGCCACGTGTGACAAGTTCCAGTTCTTCGTCCGTGACATGTTTATCGGAAGTATGTGTCATTGTTTGCCGGCTTAATATGATACCTTGTTCATAAAGTCATAAAGAGTTTTATCAGCAAAAAACTTGTTTACTTATTTACATTTCCGAAATTTAAAGTAAATAAGTAAACAAGTGATATATGTAGAATGCAAATGTTACTTACATTTCCGCATTGGCCTGCCGGCTTGCCTGGTTTATGGTGCCTGCCGCCTTCAGTGCATATCCCGCGGGTGTTCTGGCAAGCATCAGTGCGCTTCCTTTTCCTGCGGCTCCGGAAACAAGGGGCGGCTGTACGGCCTTCCCCTTCATCAGGGAGTGCCATTCCCCGGCTTTCATGTTTTCCACGGCCACCCTTTCCTTGCGTAGTTCCTTGACAATCTTCCCCACATTGCATTCCTTCCTTTCCGGAACGGCTGCCGAGTTGAATTTTTCATAAGCTTTGACAAGCTTCTTCTCCCTGTTTTTCCCGGCAGCCGAGACCTCGCTTTCCCGTTCCGCGGCGTTGTCCGAGTACTGCGCCTCGTAAGTGGCCTGGAAGTACTCCCTGTTTATTTCCCTGATCTCGCTATCCAGTTTTTCCACCGCCTCTCTGACCTGCTTTGCCGAAGGTTTCTTTGCCACGTCCTCCGCCGCTTTCTTTCCGGAGTCTCCGGAGGTTTCGGATGTCCGGGCCGCTGCCGCCTCCTTGCCGGCGGCATTTTCCAGTCTGAGGCCGTACATTTCCATCGCCAGTCTTTTGATCTCTTCTGTAGGCGAACTGATAAACGGTGCCGCATCCCGGTCTGCGTTCAGAACGACAGACTGCACCTTTTCCGTAGGGTTTTCTATATACCGGATATTCATCGGATCGTTTCTGACAGCCGCCAGTTGTACAGCCTCGGACGGGGCGGACACGTATCTGATGTTCTCTCCCTTGGCCTGCACCGCCGCCAGCCGCACGCTTTCCTCAGGCTGCCTGATCTGCCGGAAGATATCCGGACTTCTCTGGACGGCCATATGCTGCACCTTCTCCGTCGGTTCCGCTATATGACGGATGCATTCCGGATTTTTCTGTACGGCTGCCAGCTGTACTTTTTCTGTCGGCTCCCTGATTGCCGAGAGATACCGGGGATCTTTCAGGACGGCCGTCAGCTGTACCTTTTCTGCGGGCTTCTGCAGCAGGAAGATGCATTCCGGTCTCTTCTCGACGGCTTTCAGCTGTACTTTTTCCGTAGGGTTTGGGATGAAGCCGACATAGGAAGGCCTGATGCCTATGACCGTCAGCTGTACCCTCTCACTTGGCGAAGTGATGAAATGGATGTTGTGCGGTGCGTTTCTGACAGCTGTCAGCTGTACCTTTTCCGTCGGTTTCTCAATAAAGCAGATGACACTTCTGTCCCTTCTGACCGCGGCCATCTGGACACGGGCGGAAGGGTTGGCGATCATGCTGATGGCGCGGGGATTGCTCAATACCGCCCTCATGTCCTTGTCGAACAGCGCGGCAAGGTGTTCCAGGATTGTAGGCATGGCTTTCAATGTTTAAAGGATTTGACTTCATCAAAAAACTCCTTTACGGCTTCCGTATCCGGTTCTCCGAGTTTCCTGTTCCCCTTCATCCGGAATACCAGCCTCCGGGCTGCGGCCAGAATACCGGTTGTGGGCGGCAGGTCCGCCTTGAACATCCTTTCCACGGCCGTGAAGCAGGCCAGGGGGGATGGGGCCTGCATGAGAAGGACACTTTCAGGAGAGGCAATTACGGCGGAAAGCTGTACTTTTTCCGTAGTGTTGGTGAACAGCCGGACAAGTTCCGGCTTTTTCTGTACGGCGGCAATCTGTACTTTTTCTGTCGGCTCTTTGATCCTTTGGATTGCGTCCGGATTGTCCAGAACTGCTGCAAGTTGTGCATGTTCCGGCAACAGGTTGTTTTCATTTGGCATGGTAGTTTCTTTTTTATGTTATATTTCGGATACAATGATAGGAGAATACACTGCAATTGTATTGCGCTTAATAAAAATTAAGAAGGTGCATCGTGTATTACGACACACCTTCCATTTTTTTATTGGATTTCCATTCTAATTACAAAAGACCGATACTGTCATTGTATTAATACCCGGCGTTTTGCTCAAGATTCGGGTTATTATCAATAGCTCCCTGAGGAATTGGATTGTATCGATTATGCACTTTGAATACACGGTCTTCAATCTTCTTGTCAGTAGCAGGGGCGTTCGTGTCAATCTCCGCACGTTTCGTCGGATCAGTCTCGGCATAATTTACAGTTCCGACAACCCTTTCCAAAACACCATTCAGGACTGTTTCTGCAACCATCTTTCCATTATCATCTTTCCAGCGCAGAATATCAGCCCGACGCACACCTTCCCCGGCCAATTCCACCCCACGTTCACGGCGGATCAGCCGGCGTAATGTTTCCTTTGAAGCATACTTCTCACGATCCACTTTCGGCATTCCTACACGTCCACGAATCAGATCCAGTTTGTCATAAACATCTGCAGACGGACCAGAAAGTTCATTGACTGCTTCCGCATAAGTAAGCAACACTTCTGCATAGCGGATTACAATAGGGCAGGCATTCGTGTTCCAAATACCATTAGCATATTGTTCATCCAAATATTTTCTCCAGGTTAAGGCGGTCTTTGAAGCATTGTTCGCAGAAGGAGGATAGTTTGCATTATCCTTACCATTGATTGTCTTGTCCAGTGTATTGACTACAGTGCCATTCCAGTCCATTCCTGGGTATATAATGGTCATGGCCATACGTGGATCGCGACCGGCAAACGGATGGTTTGGGTCATAAGAGCCGGATTCCTCTTTGGTCAAGCCGTCAGCCATTTCATAAGTATCCACCAGGTTCTGAGTCGGAACAATGGAGGACCAGCCACCGTCACCATTATTATACATCTGGCCTATTGTGCCCAATTCCAAAGTGGAATTCACATATTGAACAGCCAAAATAATCTCTTTTGAGTCCTGACCGGCAACTTTGAACAAATTACTGTAGTCCGGTTCCAGATCGTACTGTTTCAAATTCATGATGGCCTCGGCCATTTCTTTTGCTTTCACATAATCACCATAATACAGTGCGCTGCGCATTCGGATTGCCATAGCAGCGCCCTTTGCGATCCGTCCCCTTTCAGAGGGAGATGCATTCAGTTCACCGATGGCTGTGTCCAATTCTGTATTGACGTAATTTTTCACTTCCTCCTCCGACTTGCGGGGAACTTTAGCTTCATCTGCTGAGTTATAGTTGTCAATCACAGGCACTCCTCCATACCACCAGTTCATAACAAAATAGCGATAAGCGCGAATAGTACGGACCTGACCGATCAAATCGTTTTTGGTCTGCTCATTGGAAAATGGGATCTCCTTTACCTTTTCCAGGAATGTGTTACAACGGCGGATGACTGAGAAATCATAAAAGCTTGCAACAGCCCCTGACGGAGTCATTGTACCGTTGCCAATGGTCTTATAGTTTTCCCATTCAAAGTTGTTATATCCAAAATCCGACCCGCAGTCGAGATATAAGATATTGCCACCATCTTCCCAGCTGGAAGTATCGTAGTTATTACCGCCATAACACCCGATAGCAAATTTTTGGGCATCATCCTCGGTTTTCCACGTAGTGGCAGGAGACAGGGCATCCAATGGAGCTGTATCTAGAAAATCAGAGCAAGATGTAATCATTGTCACCGCTCCTATGATCATATATTGTTTCAAGTATTTCATAATTCCATTTTTTTTAGTCTATAACAATTTAGAATGTAACATTAACGCCGAATGCATGAGTACGTAATAGAGGATAGGAAGACAGCCGTTGGCTTGTGGATTCAGGGTCTATATTGATCTTCATCTTATCAAAAGTCAATAGATTCTCTACAGAATAGTAAATACGGATATTCTCAACACCAACCGAATTCAACCAGCCTTTCGGCAAAGTATATCCCAACTGCAAATTTTTCAGACGCAAATAACTTGTATCTTGTAACCAAAAATCCGATTGTACCGAACGGCTGCTACTGGCCGAGTTTGTATCGTAAAAAATACGTGGCATGGAGGCATCATGGTTATCGGGTGTCCAGGCATCTCTCCAAATAGTAGCCGGATGAGCAGCGTCACCCGAGAAATTACCATACACCTCGTATCCGTCAAACAGGCGTTTCACACCCGCCGCACCATTGAACATCAATGATAAGTCAATTCCTTTCCAGCCCGCATTTATATTGAATCCGTAAATAATTTTAGGATCGGAACTTCCACAATATTCACGGTCATCAGCTGTCAGTTTACCATCTTTATTTGTATCCACATAACGCAAATCGCCTGCCTTGAAAGTTTTACCGAAAGGATTACCGTATTTGGCCGTATATGCATCAGCTTCTTCTTGAGAATTAAAAAATCCATCCGCCCTATAAATATAATAGGAATTCATTGCTTCACCTACCTTATTACGCTGGCTGTAACCATCAGTAGCATCCAGGTACTTGTTAGGGTCGCCGCCTCCCAGATCCAGAATTTCATTCTTATTGTAAGAGAAATTGCCCGCAATTCCGAAATCAACCTGACCTATTTTTGTATTGTAGCTTAAATTTATTTCTATACCACTGTTTCTCATAGAGCCTACATTATCCTTATAGGCATCCAAAGCAAATTCTTTAGGGACTGTCACATCCATAATTATACCAGTAGTCTTCCGATTATAATAATCCAGAGAACCATTCAGTTTATTGAATAAAGTAAAGTCAACGCCGACTCCCCAAGTAGAGGCTTTTTCCCATGAAATGGTTTCCAGACGATATTTCCGTTGATAATAACCAGAATTCAAAGAGCCTCCAAATGCATATTTGGAATCGAGATTATACGTGTTCAAGGCAGGATAATAGTCATTATTACTGCCACTCAATGCATCCTGATTACCCAGCTGCCCCCAAGAAGCTCGAATTTTCAGTCCGGACAACCAGCTGTCTTTTGCACTTTCCATAAATGCTTCCTCGCTGATGCGCCATGCACCCGAGAAAGAAGGAAAATATCCCCAACGGTGACCTTCCGCAAAACGGGAAGAGGCGTCCGCACGAATGTTGGCTTCCAAGAGATATTTACCTGCAAAATCATAGTTAATACGGGCAAACCATGAAATCATTGCCAATTCAGCTGTATACCCTTCATTGCTTTGGGTAGAAGCATCACCGGCATTCATATCCGTCAATTCATTATTAGGGAATTTCTTGCGGACGGCTTTCTGATATTTATAATTATATTTTTCCGTATGCCATCCCAACAGACCCTTAATATTATGCTTGCCGAAATTTTTATTGTAGTTCAATAAGGCGTCATAGTTTGTGCGGTCCCATTTATAAAAACGCTCGTCCAACTGACTGGGATCAGATTCTTTATTCTCATTATACTTTATATATTTTTGGAAATAATTGTAATTTTGTAAATTGTTGACGTAAGCACCTTGCAAGGTTAATTTTAAGCCATCAAATATTTCATAGTCTACAGCGGCCATCCCCGAAAAATTATAATTGTCACGGTTCACCTTCATGCCCGAATCTAACCAGGCAATGGGACTGCCGTCTGAAATTGTGCCCCAAGTGCCGTCATCATAGCGGGCTACAATCCAAGGAGCGATCAAATTCAACTGCCTGATGATCTGATCCGAGCTACCCCCGTAGTAGGCGGAACTGGCGTCACTGTAATCATTTTTAATGAAAGACAGGTTCATGCGCGCACTCAAACGTTTATTAATCTTCATGTCCAGATTGGTACGCGCATTAAACTGTTCACGCCCTGCGTTAGGCAAAATACCTGTTTGGTTCAAATATCCCAGCGAGGCCATATATTTTACATTTTCAGAACCACCGTTGATATTGACATTATGGCGATGTTGAACACCCGTCTTATATGCCAGGTCATACCAGTCGGTATCCGGATAGAGCGGGTCATTCCCGTCTTTAAACTTTTGCAGCTCGGTATCATTGAAACGCTTCGACATACCTTCAGCCTCCAATGCCTGATTCAGCAGGGATGCGTATTCGTATGACCCCATACGCTCAATCATATTCGTTGCATTCTGGAAACTTAGATAACCACTGTAGGAAATTTTAGTCTGTCCGGTCTTGCCGCGTTTGGTAGTTATCAAAACAACACCGTTGGCAGCTTTAGAACCATAAATTGCTGCCGAAGCAGCATCCTTCAATACAGAAATGCTTTCTATGTCATTAGGGTCGACCGCACTCAATGTACCGGTTTCAATGCCATCCACTAAAATATAAGGTCCCGCTTCATTCAATGTGCCGATCCCACGAACACGGATTTTGCCGGCATCCTGCCCCGGTGCCCCGTTGGTTCCTGTAATAGCAACACCCGGCATCAAACCTTGCAAACCACTGGATACATTCTGAATAGGACGATTCTCCAACTCTTTGCTGTCTACCATAGCAACAGAACCTGAAAGATTCGCCTTTTTCTGTGTGCCATAACCTACTACCACAACCTCACTTAGAGTCTTTGAATCTTCTTTCAAGATAACATTCAGCGGGCTGCCGTTCCATTTAATCTCTTGTGTCTGATATCCCACATAAGAGATTACAATCACATCTCCTTTCTTAATCCCATCGAGGCTAAAATTACCATCAAAATCGGTAATTGTTCCGTTAGTGGTACCTTTTACTACAACAGAGGCTCCAATAACAGACTCTCCGGTAGCATCTTTCACAAGTCCTTTGCATATTCCCGCTTGCTGTGTGGTCGCGAAAGAATTTGCTCCAGAGGCCGTAGCTGTAGAAATTGTTCCGGAGAATAAAGTTCCAAGGAATAATACCATACTAACAGATTGCAGTCTTTTTAACATAATATTGAGTTTTGAGGTTTATTAAAACTATAGATATTTAAAATTTTAATAACTATAATTTCAATTTGATTTAAATTAACGTCGCAAATATATAATAATTTTTAAAGAGACGCAATAACAGATGAAAAAGTTTGAGTTGAAATGGAAATTATACAATTATATAAGTATCCGGAAAGTTGGTCCCCATTATGGATTATAACAAATTTGATAACATGTCTTATTGAAGTTTGTACTAATATTCTTGACCACCTGTCAGGGTCATTGCTTCAGGATTAAACTGGACGGGGACTGTTTGGGGACTCTTCCGGTATTGTAGCTCGCCATCCAAAAACATTGCATGGATATTGAGCGAGTCAGGGGGCGAGAACGATGCAGGAACTGTCACTCCATTGATAATTTCTGGGCAGTACTTGTTTATATACATTTCTTCTGGAAGCCCATTGGAGTGAATATTGGACCATTCAAAGTTGATGTCAACAGCATACAAAGATGAAGAAGCACATAATTCATGTGAGATCTTTATTCTAAAAACATCAAACTAAAAAACCGCTCCTACTTGTCACAAGCCGGAACGGTTCAGATTAGTTACGTTTTGACAATCTACTTTATTTCTCAAGAACAAAACAATGGTGGATTTGTTCACAACAGCTTATCCGAAAAGAAATGCACAGTAGGAAAACACAAAAACTCCCCAGCTTATCACAAGCCAGGGAGTCATAAGGGAAAATCCCCATACGCCCTTATTCCTAATGGTAACAACATGATGAAACCCTATCATACACTGTCAGGACGACATGGGATGCACTTTTCTCCTGTTTCTTCACATATGAAAAAAGACAGAAAAGATGTATTCAGTCCCGTTTCTGTATTCTGCAGTCCTTTACGTTGCAATAGTGCAGGAAGGGGTCAGCCCTTGAACCTGTACATGTGCCTCACGGCATGTTCATATGACATCTTTGAATAACATCAATCGGACCTTCACAGGCCTGAAAGGGAAAATGAAATACTGCGGTCACTTCAACAGAAACATACAGACACATCAAAAGTACAGTTTAACAAAAAAAACAAAATAAAGGATCGAATTGTTTTGAAACACGGGATGTTTTATATATTTTAACAAGAAGATAATGGAATATATTCTTCCTGCAATACGGGAGCTTCCTTCACGGCAGAAGGAAGCGGCAACATATCCATATAATCCGAAGGTTCGCAACCGCCTGGAAAGGAGTAGTGAAAGGTCTGACAAAGCCGGGCCCATAAGTTCACTCAGGAAGATAAGGCAGCGTGTGCCCCGACAATAAGAATGTCTGTAAAAAATGGAATACCGTGCACTGTATTCCACCATACCAAAAAGAACCGGTGAAACAGCCGGAAGGAACGCCTGGCATTATGTTTCTAACAGTAAGGGCGGAAAACATTGTAGAAATCCTATTACCGCCTTGAACGTATACGGACGACAGCCCGAAAACGACACCTGCAAAGAACAGGCAGATGAATACAAACAGACAGGTAAGTTTTCTCCAAAGTATCCTCCCCAGCTGACTCTGATAACCCTCCCGGCAAACCGGGAGGGGATCCACATACACACTCCATGCATAAGCCCTTCCCGCATTTGCTGCATAGGTTGACCGCATCCCTGTCCGAATAATAGCAACATTTCATCCGCACGTTTTTATATACATATAAATATATAATAAAATCACAGAAATTGCACAGGTTTATAAAATTATTACCGAAGAATGAGCATTCCGTATGGCAGGTATAATATTATATGAAAAAATGCCTTTCCGGACCGTCACGGATCAGAAAAGGCATATTCTCATTATAGGAATAGGATACGGCTATATACGCATGATATTTGAGACTGATAACATTAGGTATAAATTGTTTCCGTACCGTATCCTCTATTGGATAACGAGTTCATGCCCGTATTGTTCATCATATGTTTTTTCAGTCACATAACGGCCAGATACCATATCCAAATTATAATTTATACACCAGTCTTTGATACAAGAAAGGGAAACTGTCTGAAACATATAGTCCAGACAATCCCTTTCCATATCACGGTACAGGTAAGCTCTCTTGCAATACCGGCACATGTGCCTCGCGGCATGCTGATCTAACATCTATAAATAAAACTTCCGAACTTCCGGCTTATCACAAGCGGGAAAGACAAAAATAATTTGGTGGAAGCGAGTTAACACAGCTTGTTATTTTTATATAAACATATTTTCTGATAGAAAGTTCAATCTAAATTTGGCTTTAATATTTTTTTAATAAATAAAAAGAACGGATATTAACGAATAAACTATATGGTTCGTTTTTTTCTTTATTTAAATTCTGTCAATAAATACCGATAAAAAAGGTAACATGTACTTTGGTCGCAAATATTATGATCAGGCCGCTTTGGTTTCAATTATGATATTTAATGAAAGGACGCTTGCAATGAATGCATCTGCCAAATGAAAGAAGGTGTGCATTTTGCACACCTTCAAGTGGAATTTAAGGTGGTGTGGCCGTTTCAGGCCGCTTCAGTCATTTCCTTGTACAGCATGATGTCCGTATAGGACGAACTGTAGTTCATTCTGGCCGTGAGGGTGGATATGCCGGCCCCCTTGAAAGGATTGCCGGTTTCAGGATGTTCCTCCATCCACCGGCAGAAATCCAGTATGGGGGATTTGCCGGAAGTGAAATAGATGAAAGGGTGTCCTTCCAGTACCAGCAGGACATCCAGATAGTCCGTAAGTTTCCAGTCCATCCTGTATGTGCTGATGTCCGTCGCCATGTAGGGGGGATCTATCAGAAAGACCACATCCGGGGAGTCCCTGTACCTGTCCACCAGCTCCCTGTAGTCACAGCATACCACCTCGAGTCCGTCAAGATAGCCCTCGCAGCAGTAGTCGCTCAGGCGCATATTGTTGTAGAAATTCAGTTTTCCGAGCTCCCCGATGTTCCTGGCATATTTGCCGGAGAACAGCAGGGAGGAAGAGATGGTGAGATAGTCCACAAAGCCGGTGCTTTCCTCCCGGCGGATACGTTCCAGGAACATACCGTGCATCTTCTTGGAGAGCATCCTGTGGCGGGGGATTCCTTCTGAGAGGCGGCGGAGGTCGGAAAGCAGGGCGTTCGTCCGGCTGATGTTCTCCAGACGCTCGCGGTAGTTGTCGTGGTCATTGTAGATTACGGTTGCATCGGGTCTTTCCCGCTTGGTGATGTGCGAGAGCAGTCCGGAACCGCCGAACAGATCGACGAACACTGTCCTGTCACTGAAACGCTTCAAGACTTTTCTGAATTCCGATGCGAACATGCGTTTCTGTCCCACAAAAGGAAGCGGGGCCTGACTGTAGTGGTACTTTTTCATTGCTGTAATCATTCTGTCGTGTAAGAGTGTTTATGTTTCGGATACAAAGTTCATTTCTTCTCCCCATGAAAGCAAAAATTCCACTCTTTTCATACTGCATGGAACGTACATTCTTTTTTGAACCGCCCGAGAATCTCATACACCTTTCTTTCGGAAACGCCATGTCTGGCCGAGAGAAAGGCCACACAATACGTCACCTTTTCACCTTTGCGGCGCATTTGTTCGTACTCCTTGTACAGGTCGATATATTTGTAGTCGTCCGGCTTGTAACCTGTCCCGGCCAGACGCTCCAGAAGCTCCCTATTAAAATTTAGGATCTCAAACAGTGTCATAGCAAATATTTTTCTATCTTTGCAGAGCCAATCATTTATTAAACACAAAAAACGAAGCCACGACAGAGGGTATTTGCCCCCGGTCGCGTGGCTTCGCTCGTGTAGTTAATAAGTGATTGGCGTTACTTTTTAACAGGCCGGGGGCTTTTTTACTTTACTTCCCATATAAAAATCCCCGCAGATCTTTTTTTATTATGCGTATATGTGACAGGCTTTGCGTCTTTAAGGCTGCAAGATATACTACAAGGCTGCAATTTCGTTGCAGCATGACTTTTATTTTCAGAAAAACACGTTTGTTTCTATGGAAAGTGTACTTATTTATATATTAAAGTAAATAAGTAATATACATGATTATGTATATTTTCATATTTAAGTATGTAATGTGAAATATATTTAAAGTATAATACTAATAAAGTAAATATGTAGAAAAATATTTGGTAAACATTTCAAAAATGCGTATCTTTACATCGTAATAATCAAGGAGATAGACAAATCATGAAAACAATTACGACAGCATGTGTAAACCACAAGGGCGGTGTGGCAAAGACCACTTCGCTGCTGAATCTGGCGGCCGGAATCGCACGGCTGCACGGAAAGAAGGTATGTATCATAGATGCGGACCCGCAGGCGAACACGACGATGGCGGCGTTCGGGGAGGAAATGGCAAGTCTTCCCCAGGATGTCATGCTCGAGAGTGTGCTGCAGGAAATCATGCAGGACAGACCCCTGGAGCTGAAGCCTCTCACGTGGTTGGACAGGGTGGATGTGCTGCCGGCGTCCTTGGACCTGGCGGCCACGGAAGTGATCATGAATACCACCCCCGGGAGGGAATTTCTTTTCAGGGAAATAATAAGAGGCCTGGAAAAGAAATATGACCATATTCTGATAGACTGTCCTCCCTCATTGGGCATCATCACACAGAACGCGCTTATGGCGAGTGATTTTGTGATCATACCCACGGACGGGAACTATTTCGCCATGAAAGGAATCGAGAAGATACATTATATCATCGGCCTGCTCAGAAGGAAACTCGGCGCGGAGGTCAGGATTCTCGGTTACTTCATGACAAAATACAATGCGGGAAGAAAGCTGGACGTGGACATCAGGGAGAGTCTGATAGAAACATTGGGGGAGAGCGTGTTCGAGACAACCATACGGAACAACGTGGCGCTGGGAGAGGCGCAGTACAATGCACGGAGCATTTTCGATTATGCACCCTCGTCAAACGGGGCAAGGGATTACCGGAGTCTGACTGAGGAATTCCTTAAAAGGATCAGGAAAATGAACAAATAATAAAGGAGAAGGAATATGAAAGAATTCAAGTCGAAAGGGATTTCCTTGGAAAATATGGTGGGAGCAGACCCCATGAAAGAAAAAAAAATGGCGAGGACACCGGGAAAGGCGTATAACCAGACCATTGTCCTGACCGAGGATCTGGTATGGGAACTGAGGACATTTGCCGCGGACCACCGTTACAGAGGGGTAAAGACTGTCATAGAAGCGATGATAGGCTGCTTTCTCAGGGAGGACGGGACATTGGACCGCGACAGGTTGGAGCAGTTCTGGAAAGAATACGTAAAGAAGTAAAGTTTTATATTACTTTTGAAGTAAATAATATTTCAAAGTAAGATACTTATAAACTGAAAGAAGTAATACAATGAAAATTTTAAGGTATATATTGTTGGCCTCACTCACATGTGCATTATCCGCATGTGAAAAGGATGAGATCCTGCCGGAACCTGAACCGCCGGTTGTCACCCCGGGGGATGATCCGGGAAAGGATGAGGAAGAAAAGATACGGCTCGGAATAACCGCATCGTTGCAGGCGATGCAGACAAAAGGAATCATAGAGGCATTCCTGCCGGGACATGAGATGGGGGTGTTTATCTGTACTACTGACACCGGCTCTCCATATGTATATAATGTGCCTTATGCCTTTGACGGTAAAAAATGGAATGCCGGCGGGGACGCTCCGGTAGAGGGTGATTCGGAGGTGGCCGCTTATCTGCCGTACAACGGACAGGCATCAGGGGACAGGCTCATCCCTTTTGAACTGGCGGACCAGCACGACATCCTGTATGGAAGGACAACGGTCACCAGGGACATTCCGACAGCGGATATTGAGATGAAACATGCCATGAGCCTGGTGCGCATCAAAATTCTGAAAAATGAATATATGGGAGAAGGCATTGTTTCAAATATAAGGTTTGACAATGTGATCACAAGGATGACGCTTGACATCAGGCGGGAAACCAACTCCCCCCTGATATTCGATTTCTCAAGCAGGGGGAGCCTGCAAGCTGGCGGCAACTATCATCTGAACGATGCAGATCCGGTGGTAGTGGAGACAATTCTTCCCCCTGTCTACGGTTATGACCAGAAAGCGACAGTCTGTTTTACCATTGACGGAAAGGAATATCCCTATGAGTTCCACAGGGACCATGAATGGGAGGCGGGAATGAAATACACCTATACACTGAAAA